>VYMC01000240.1_pt1 | contig 17708 bp, 24 predicted proteins | sample 5115301 | NCBI WGS metagenome assembly VYMC01 (sample SAMN12291802, study PRJNA351875) | freshwater metagenome | isolation source: freshwater lake | place: USA: Michigan, Wintergreen Lake | collected 2013-08-08 | reverse complement strand
TCCTTGCCTATACCAATGGTGAGCTAAATACTGCCTATATCGTCGAGGTTAAAAGTCATGCTAGAGAGGAATCCATTACACAATTAAAAAGTATTTTGCAACGGTTTCGCAGCTGTTTGCCTGAACACAAAGATAAAAAACTCTATGGCATACTAGCATCAGTTGACTTATCCAACGAATTACGCGAAAAAATTCTGCAAGAAGGGTTTTATGTGGCTCGGATTCATGACCAAGTATTTGAATTAGATATTCCTAATAATTTTCAACCTCAAACCTATTAAAATATCAAAGGCGATCTTGGATAATCATCCTTTGGGAGATTTGCTAAAGCCTTAAAAGCACGTTCTTTAATAGTAATATTGTAACTCATTGCTGACTATTTTCAATTTCAGCGATCGCTACTTCAAAAGAAATTTCATCATCATCGTCTGAGATAGCTAAATCATAAGCTCTAATGGCATCTAACTCTTCTGATTCTTCCAGCAGTTTCTGATATTCTTCTAGCATCGGCTCAACTCTGTGTAATCGGCGATTAAAGCGACTACGACTAATCATATTCGGAATATACTGTGGTTGTGACATCGCTTTTCTCCCTTTCTCAAAATTGCCACTTTCATACGGGGTGGCAACTATAGCTGTGGTCATCACTTTCCCATCGCTGATCTTTTGCTGTGAATCCTCTTGATGATTCATGGCTTTGAGAATGTCGTCACAAAGGTAATAAATCGCTATGATCTCATCATTCATTTTTTTGGCTGCTACTCGTCTTTTATCTTTTGTAGCAGCTTTTTTTGCTTAATCCCATAGGTAGCAACTTAGGTTATCTAACAGTTAATTGAGATTACTTACTTATTAAGTGTCAAGTTCGCCGCTTTCTTTTCACTGATGACTGATGACTGTTTACTGATAACTGAAAAATCTTCCCACTGCCCATCTGCAAAAAAGATTCTCTTGAGTTGTATAATCTCTAAAGGATTAGCGTACTCAAGAAAAAAATTATTTCATGCTCAGAAAAATTAGACTATCATACTTTGGCTTAATTTTAGGCAGTATTTTAACGGTTATCGGGATTATTGGTTATGCCCAAGGTAACGCCACGGTCAATTTAGCGGGTTTTTTCTACGGATTACCGTTATTATTGGGAGGTTTAGCCCTAAAAGCTTCAGAAATCAAACCGATACCCTTCAGTCAACCCACTAGCCCCGAAATCTTGCAATTGCGCCAACAACAGGCTACTGTCACCCAAACCAAACTTCGCAACGATGTCACCCGCTATCGCTACGGACAGGAAGTGCATCTGGATGAAGCCCTAGAAAAGCTGGGATTAAGCCCCACGGACGAGGAAAGACCGACTTTAGTGGCAATTCGTGAAACTGCTGTTGATTCCGCCTATTGTTTTACTCTAGAATTTGAATCGCCCCTTTTACCCCTAGAAAAGTGGCTGGCAAAACAGGAAAAAATCGAAAGATATTTTGGACCAGGAATTAGAGCCGAAATTAAGCAAGTTGACGAGGAAAAAATCGATTTAGCCCTAATTACTATCCCTAACCCCTAAATGCTCACGCCTATTCAGTATGGCTTCTTGGCAATCGCTGCCGTGGCTGCCGGCTTAATTAATGCTCTTGCTGGTGGTGGTAGTCTGATTACTTTTCCGACGCTGATGGCGGTGGGTATCCCACCGGTAATGGCAAATGTGACTAATACCGTCGCTTTATGTCCCGGTTATCTGGGGGCAACCCTCGCCCAAAAAAAAGACCTGCACGGGCAACAAAAACGGATTCGATTATTACTACCATCGGCAGTTATTGGCGGCATTATCGGTGGTATTTTGCTGTTAAATAGTAGTGATAAAGTATTTGAGTGCCTGATTCCTTTTCTAATTCTTTTAGCGGCGGCTTTATTGGCTTTTCAAGATACTTTACGCTCTTGGCTACAGCGGCGACAGGGGGACGAAAATGGTCATATCCCAGAAATTTTGGCGGTTTTACCCATCGCTCTCGCTTCAATTTATGGTGGTTATTTTGGGGCGGGTTTAGGGGTGATTGAGTTGGCAATTTTGGGCTTATTTCTCAAGGATAATCTCACGAGATTAAATGCTTTAAAACAGTTGCTTTCTTTGGTGGTTAATGTGGCCGCATCTTGGTTTTTTCTCTTTTCTAATCAGGTATATTGGTCGGCGGCGATAGTGGTAGCAATTGGCTCTTTGATTGGGGGTTTATTGGGGGGAAAACTAGCTAGAATTATCTCTCCTAGTTATCTGCGCCAGACTGTGGTAATTCTGAGTATTATTATCGCTATAGTTTATTGGCTTCGTTAACAAACCGAGTTATAGGCAGTTAAAATGCGTCTTAGCTTATCTTAAGGATGAGATAGGAAATTTTCCCTTTGGGGAGTCAGTTGTCGATAGCAAATTAGGTTATACTGCATCTTTATGAGAAAGACCGTCAACTAAAATGGCTCATTTTAAAACCTGACCCGATAACGTTATAATTTTGATTAGCAAAACCGCACCAGATGTTTAGCATCGAGAAAGCTGCCCTTATATAGCATTCATAACAGGGGTAAGAACTTTCCTTTATGTGATCGCCAGACCAAATCAGCGATAAAAGCCCCAATAGCCAAGATTAGTCCCTCGAAGTCGCAAAAACTACCTAGCCATAACAGTCCCCTCCAGATGATCTATATAAAAACTTAAGAATGATCCCCGTCTGGTGATAGACTTTTGACTGTTAAGGAAACAAACTCACTAGATAAATCATAGATCAGCTGTAGGGAGGATCATCGAGTGGAAAGTACGCTAGGATTAGAAATTATCGAAGTGGTCGAACAGGCTGCCATTGCCTCCTCGAAGTGGATGGGTAAAGGCGAAAAAAATACCGCCGATCACGTCGCTGTGGAAGCGATGCGCGAACGGATGAATAAAATTCACATGCGCGGTCGCATAGTTATTGGAGAAGGGGAAAGAGACGAAGCTCCCATGCTCTATATTGGCGAAGAGGTGGGTATCTGTACCCAAGTTGATGCCAAACAATATTGTAATCCCGACGAATTAGTCGAAATCGATATCGCCGTCGATCCCTGCGAAGGCACTAACTTAGTTGCCTACGGTCAAAATGGTTCTATGGCTGTGTTAGCGATATCCGAAAAAGGTGGATTATTCGCCGCTCCTGACTTTTATATGAAAAAATTAGCCGCTCCCCCAGCAGCTAAAGGTCATGTGGATATTAATAAATCGGCGACGGAAAACCTGAAAGTTCTTTCCGATTGTCTCAATCGTTCCATCGAAGAACTGGTGGTAGTGGTTATGGATCGTCCCCGTCACAAGGAATTAATCCAAGAAATCCGCAACGCTGGGGCGAGAGTTCGTCTGATCAGCGATGGTGACGTATCGGCCGCTATTTCCTGCGCTTTTTCGGGAACTAATATTCATGCTCTCATGGGTATCGGTGCCGCTCCAGAAGGGGTAATCTCAGCGGCGGCTATGCGTTGTCTGGGGGGTCACTTCCAGGGACAATTAATCTATGATCCCGAAGTGGTCAAAACCGGTTTAATCGGTGAAAGTCGCGAGGGTAATATCGCTCGTCTGCAAGAAATGGGGATCACCAATCCCGATCGCGTTTACGGTTGCGAAGAATTAGCTAGTGGCGAAACCGTCCTCTTTGCCGCCTGTGGGATCACCCCCGGCACCCTGATGGAAGGGGTGCGCTTCTTCCACGGTGGCGCTCGTACCCAAAGCTTGGTTATCTCCACCCAATCGAAAACCGCTCGCTTTGTCGATACCGTTCACCTGTTCGACCAACCCAGACACATTCAACTGAGATAATTCTCTGACGCGGTGGGGTGGGTATGGCTCACCTCGCCCCAATTCGTAAAAATATATAAAGTTTTTTTTCAAACATCTTTTATTTGCATCCCGATTGGGACTAAATTGCAACAATTAGAGACATAACGCACTGATCTTTATCAATAATTTTTGTAGCCTGAGCAACATTTGTAGGAGAACATAAATGAATATTGCTGTAGTGGGCTTGAGTCACAAGACAGCCCCTGTGGAAATTCGGGAAAAATTGAGTATCCCGGAAGCGAAAATCGAGTCCGCCCTTACCCACCTCAAGGGTTATCCCCACATCCAAGAGGTGGCTATTATCAGCACCTGTAACCGTTTGGAGATCTACGCCGTGGTTACGGATACGGAGAAGGGCGTGGTGGAAATCACCCAGTTTCTCGCTGAAATCGGGCATATTCCCCTTAATGTCCTGCGTCGTTATCTGTTTACCCTACTGCATCAGGATGCTGTGCGTCATCTGCTCCGGGTGTCCGCCGGTTTAGAAAGTCTTGTCCTCGGGGAAGGGCAGATTCTCGCTCAAGTTAAAAATACCCATAAATTAGCTCAGAAGTACAATACTATTAGCCAATTACTCGATCGCCTGTTTAAACAAGCGATGACTGCCGGTAAACGTGTCCGCACGGAAACCAGTATCGGTACGGGAGCCGTATCGATCAGTTCGGCGGCGGTGGAGTTAGCCCATGCTAAGGTGACAGACCTCAGCAGCAAGAAAATTGCTATTATCGGTGCAGGGAAAATGTCCCGATTATTAGTTACGCACCTTCTGGCTAAGGGTTCTCAGCAAATTGCGATCATCAATCGCTCCCAAAGACGGGCCGAGGAGTTGGCCCGTGAATTTCCCAATGTACCGTTGCAACTATATGGCTTAGAAGAGATGATGGCGATCATAGCGGCATCGGATATCGTCTTTACCAGTACGGGAGCCACAGAACCAATTTTAACTAAAAATTTATTGACAGAAGTGACGATTACTGCTAGATCGCTGATGTTAATCGATATTTCCGTTCCCCGCAACGTCCACACCGACGTGAAGGAATTGGCACAAGTGCAAGCTTTTAACGTCGATGATCTCAAGGCGGTGGTTGCCGCCAATCAGGAAAGTCGCCGTCAGATGGCCAGGGAAGCAGAGGCACTCCTAGAGCAAGAAGTGGAAGCTTTCGAGCTTTGGTGGCGTTCTTTGGACACTGTACCGACAATTAGCTGTTTAAGAAGCAAAATTGAAGATATTCGCGAACAGGAATTAGAAAAGGCCCTCTCCCGTCTGGGGACGGAATTCGCCGAAAAACACCAAGAAGTTATCGAAGCAATGACCCGCGGTATCGTCAATAAAATCCTTCACGAACCCATGGTACAACTGCGGGCCCAACAGGATATCGAAGCGCGTAAGCGCTGTTTACAATCCCTGCAAATGCTCTTTAATCTCAGTGTCGGGGAAGAATATATTTAGAGTCCGACAATTGACAAAAATTAAGGGTGATTCTATTGGTCTGTCAAGGTGATTTTGAGGGATTGAAGGCGAATAATTTGGCAGCATTCCCCTATCCACAATTTCAAGGTTGACAGACCACTGAGCGGTTGACTCTCTAAATTACTCGTTAAGACTGTCCATGAGTACCGGAGTTGACAGCAGGGAATTGATTGAAGGGGCATTTATGGTATTTTTAGAAGCAATTTAGCCTACTTTTGTGGTTTCTTTTTCGCTGGATTTAGAGGGTTTTAGTTGGCGCTTGAAGGTTGAGGCTTCGCCTGATGTTACGAGGGTGATGATACTCAAACTGTTATTTTTTGTACTGTAGATTTTGTGGTTATTTCCTTAGGATTTCTAAACAATTGACCTTCATTTTGGTAGAAAACTTCATAATCTGGTGCCAGTTCAAGACGTAACTGTTTCCACAAACTAATTCCTTCTTGTTTAAAATCCGTTTCAGCTTGCTGATTAGGAAAATCTGATAAAGGTGGATAGTCTCTAAATCCTTATCTGGCAAGAGATTTAATTGATTAGTTCGCTCCAGATCGCAAACAATTGGCAAAAATCGAAGCAATGTCTTTCTATATAAGGGTTTCATTCCTTATAACCCCCGTCCATTGCATAACACAAACTGAAGAGCCTCTTATCGTAAGTATCCTGCCATGCATTTAAACGTTGAATGGTTGCTTGACTTAATGGTAATTCTTCAGGAGCAATGTTATCAATTTCATCTACTCCCCAAAGTGGGTAACTTCCATAATCTGCCCAAAGTTTGATTCTGATTGCCATAACTATCATTCCTGAATAAGTTTATTAATTAATCGAGCCGTAGGTTGGGTTGAGCTATCATTATTGCTCAGGTATTACCCATCGGCTTAAAAGGCGAAACCCAACAAAAATTGTGAAAATATTCCAGGAAGTTGTTGGGTTTACTTGCGTCAACCCAACCTACGAGTCTTTATTCAGTGAACAGTTAACAGTTAACGGAGGTAATATATTACCTCCATTCAACTGAGAAATTAGAACCTACTAATCGCAGATAAACGATTCTTCCGGGCAAATTTCCTTTAAAGAGAATTTTTCCGTTAATGGGGACTCTAGAAGGCATATCTCTCATATATACTAGATCACGACCTATTCCTCCAATACGGCCCTCCGATCCCGTCAATTGCTTGCCAGTAGAATCAATGATGATAGAGTCTTTGGGATAAAAAGTAAGATCTCTGACTTCCCCTAAGTTTGCAACCATAAAAGTACAAACTACAGAATTATTGTCTTTATTACAATTCTGAATCTCGAAAGCAAAACCATTGCTTACACGTCTCGAATTACGGGCTTGAGCAATATCATCGTGATTCTGATAGAAGTTAGAAGATAAAGCTATAGTTAAGGCTAAAATTGGTAGCCATCTGAAAAATCCTTTTTTCATCACCATTCGCTACGCAGTACATAAGTGTTTGCCCCCTCGCAGTCAGGTCAAGCAATAGCCCAACCCAACACCAATGGCGGATAGCAAAACAATACACATTCCCCCCCCCACAACTGTATTAAAAGATACAATTTAATAAATCTTTACATTTCTCTCCCTAACCAGCGATCGAGATTTTGGGGTTTTTGGGGAGTTCAAGAGCTTGGAATTGTACAATAAGGTTGTACAAGTCTCCCCTAAAAATCATGTTAAGCAAAGAAACCACCTACTCTCAGGCGAGAATGAATTTAGCGAGTCTCTTAGATCAGGTGTGTGACGAATCTCAAATTATCGTCATTAAGCGTCGCAATCAGAAAAATGTGGCGTTAATTGCTGAAGATGAGCTTTCCAGTTTATTAGAGTGTGTTTATTTATTGCGATCGCCAGAAAATGCCCAACGCTTATTTCGCTCTTTAGCATGGACCCAGACAGAAGATGCAACTCCTCAAACATTAGCTGAATTGAAAGAGGAGTTAGGAATTGACTCCTAAAAGAGAAAATAAGCCAGATAAACCTAAAAACAATCCTATTCATGGTTATTTGCCCGTTTTTAGTCCTGATTTCAAAGCAGATTTAGCTTGGTGGTATCGGAACGAACCGAAAAAAGGCGATAAAATTTTAGACTTAGTGGCAGATATTTTGGATGGCGATCCGTTTACAGGATTGGGTAAACCCGAACCTCTTAAGTATATTGCTGCCGACACTTGGTCACGACGGATCGACTTAGAGCATCGTTTGGTTTATAAAGTCACGGGAAATAAGGTTTATTTTTTACAAGCTCGCTATCATTATCAATCAGGCTAAACTCAGACAAACCTATTAAGAACTGTTACAGGAGAAAGGGGACAAAGAACGTAGTACGTTCCCCCTCGTAGCTTGGGTTAAGGGATAGCCCAACCCAAGATAGAAGGAGGATAACAGAACAGCACACACCCCCCCCACAAATGTATCAAAAACTACAATTTAATAAATATTTACATTCCTCTCTCTGACGAGCTATCCACCATGAAACCCATCCTCAACGCCCAGATGATTTCGGAAGTTAGAGGACAACCAGAATAACGACCAATATCAACGGACGAGACTCAACTGCCCCAGTTCAACGCTCACCGCATCAAAGCGATTGTCCCCAGGGCGATAGGAGAGAATTTCCAAGCCAATCGGCTCGCTACTCGTCGAATCCTTAATCAAAATCACCCCATCCCCCAGTTCAGTACAAATCTGCTCCTTTCTGGGTTGCTGCCAGAATACAGTGAGTAATTCCGTTTCCGGTTCATAGAAAACTTTTACTTGAGCCATAGCATTTCCCCTTCTTTAATCCCATCGGTTTGGTAGGCAGTAATCAAGAACCCATCTCCATTTAAACGCCGAGCCACTGCCACAACCCAACGTTTTTCCTGTCGCTGGCGATAGAATAGCAGCACCCCAGCATCGTGGCTACTGCGTCGAATTTCATCCGGTAAAGCTAGGGTAAGGGTAACTAATTCCTCCAACTCCTCAAGTTCAGGATGTTTGCCCATTAGCCTCTGCCAATAACCTTCTGAAGTTCTAACTGTAAATCCCAAAGGGGTAACAACTTCAAATTTCATTGCCAATCATGGATAGGATTCTCGTTTCGGTGTTCGATAAATATAGTGGTCGTGTTGCGGATGCTCAATCTTCAATTCCTGAATCTACAAGACTATTGGCAATGAGTTGGTCAAATTGGTCCCAATCTTCACTATCCCATGATGAATCATCATTTGATGTAGTATTTTGAGCGGATTCGATAAAGGTAATAATAACCGATCCTCCATACAACAACACATACTATCCCCCGTAACTGTATTTTAAGCTACAATTTAATAAATATTTACATTCCTCTCCCTAACGAGCGACTCAGATTTCGGGGTTTTTGGGGAGTTCAAGAGCTTGAAATTGTACAATAAGGTTGTACAATTACCCCCTAAAAATCATGTTAAGCAAAGAAACCACCCACTCTCAAACACAGTATTTTATCAACTGTAGATATCTCGGCGATGTCCAACCTTATGGATGGTAAGCCGCTTTGCTTCGGGTGCAAAAGAATAGATAACTCTATGGTCACCGACTCGAAGCTTGAAAAGACCACTCAAATTAGCACTTAAAGCTTGAGGACTAACATTTTCAAAATTATCCGACAACCAGCGAACTTTCCGCAAAATTCGCTCTTGAATGATAGGAGCGAGTGCTTCTAAATCAGCGATTGCTTCGCGGCTAAATTCTAGAAAGTAAGCCACTACCAGTTTAATCCTAATTTTTTGGCTACTTCCTCGGCTGAAACCCCCTTTTCTCCTATTTCAGTCCGTCTTAGAGAGTCAAGAAGTTGTTGCTTAACTTCAGGTTTGACTTCTTTATCTTGGTCAGGATCGAGTAAGATAGATTGGATGGTTTCGGCAACAGTTTCTTGAATGAGGAGCTTGAGTTCTTCAACGGTTAGCTCTTTAACTTGCATATTTTTAACTAGGAGAGAAGAATAAATAAACTACTCCTAATTGTGGCACTAAATTGGCTATTTAGCTCTTCTCGACCTTGTGTGATCATCAATGCTTTGTCTGGTTCTAAGGTAGAACCTCTGGAAATGCCTTGCCAAGGAGACCCTAGCAACGAGGTGATAGTTGTTTAATAAGCGAAAGGAAAAAATAAACCCCCTCAAGATTGATTGAAGGGGCATTTATGGTATTTTTAGAGGCAATTTAGCCGACTTTTGTGGTTTCTTTTTCGCTGGATTTAGATGATTTTATTTGGCGCTTGAGAGTTAAAGCTCCACCGAGTGTGCCGAGGACTGCAAGACCAATAATAGAACTGGGTTCGGGAATAGAAACCGGTGGTGGGGGAGAGGCGTTAGCAGGATTAGAATGAACAAGAATCATTGCAGAAGTTGCCAGGGTAACTCCAGAAATTAAGCCTAAAAATTTACTGGTTTTCTTAGACACTTTCATCAGTTGTTATTTCTCCTTGAGATTTTGGTTGTTCAGAGCAATGGTAAAAACTTCCCCTCGCATCTGTATCCTATACTACAATTTAATAAATCTTTATATTTCTCTCCCTAACTAGGGATTCACAGAAGAACGATTTTCAGGTGTTTTCCCCTGTTTTACCCCTTCTCAGACGAACTATCCTCTTCCTTGAGTTATTGTGGCGCGGTCTGTCGGATTCGCCTTTGCGTTCATCTCTGTCTCGAAGTTGTTGAAGCGGATTCTCTATTTTGTTATAATTAGGGTCATTCGTTCAGTCGTTCAGTTTTGGGAGGGAAAAATATTCCGACACTTGCACAACTCTTACAATGTTATACCCTATCTTGTTGGGCAACAAGGTTTTATTTACCAATTAACTTAATAAGATTGGATGAGCGTACTAAAAATATTTTCATGTTAATTGGTGAAGGTATTGAGATTGAAATTAAACCTAATGGACAATGGATAAAATGAATCAAAAACCTAATTTTAAAACTATGACCTCTCAAGAATTAAAAAGTTATGTATTATCTCATCGTGAGGATGACGAGGCTTTTTATGCTTATGTAGATAAGGTAAATGAAAGAAAAGATCGAGTAGTTTATCCACCTTTAAACTCCTTAGAAGATCTGGAAAAATATCCCGAAGTTATTGAACAAATGCGTCAAGATTCCCGTCATAATTTTCAGCAAAATGAGTTAACTTAGATACATTGCGATCGCCACCTCTCGCAGTCAGGTCAAGCAATAGCCCAACCCAACACCAATGGCGGACAACAAAACAATGCACATTTTCTACTTCAAGGCTGTAGCTTAAGCTACAATTTAATAAATATTTACATTCCTCCTTTCTCCCGTCGATTCTAGACATCAACCTAAAAGTCGGCACTTAAAGGGGTACGGGGGAAAGGAATCACATCGCGAATATTGGTCATTCCCGTCATGAATTGTACCAGACGCTCGAATCCTAAACCAAAACCAGCGTGGGGAACGGAACCGTAGCGACGCAGATCTAAATACCACCACAAATCATCGGGATTCATACCCTGTTCCTGCATTCTTTGGATTAATACATCTAATCGTTCTTCCCGTTGGGAACCGCCGATAATTTCGCCGATCTTGGGTGCTAGAATATCCATAGCGGAAACAGTTTTATTATTGTCATCTAGACGCATATAAAAAGCTTTGATTGTCCTGGGATAATTGGTGACAATCACGGGTTTTTTAAATAGTTCCTCCGCTAGATAACGTTCGTGTTCTGACTGTAAATCTACGCCCCATTCTACTGGAAACTCGAACTGACGATCGGCTTTTTCTAATAACTTAATCGCTTCGCTGTAGGTAATCCGTCCAAACTCACTATTAACAATATTCTCGGCCGTACTTAACACCGTTTTATCGATACGTTCGTTAAAAAATTGCAAATCTTCGGGACAATTTTCCAAGACGAATTTAAAGATATATTTCAGAAAAGCTTCCGCTAAATCCTGATCCCCTTCCAGATCACAAAAAGCCATTTCCGGTTCCACCATCCAAAACTCGGCCAGATGACGGGAAGTATTAGAATTTTCGGCGCGAAAAGTCGGGCCAAAAGTGTAAACATTAGATAAAGCCATGGCCATTACTTCCGCTTGTAATTGTCCACTGACGGTTAAATAGGCCCGTTTACCAAAGAAATCCTCGGCAAAATTGGCGGGGTTTTTTAAATCTAAACTGGTGACAGTAAATAATTCCCCCGCACCTTCGCAGTCGTTAGCGGTAATAATGGGAGTATGTACCCAAATAAAGCCCTTTTCTTGGAAAAAAGTATGGATAGCGGTAGCGCAAGCGTTTCTAACCCGCATTACTGCTCCTAGGGTGTTGGTTCTCCCTCGCAGATGGGCAATAGTTCTCAGAAATTCAAAGGAATGACGTTTCTTTTGTAGGGGATAATCCGCAGGACAATCACCATAAAGGGTGATTTCGGCCGCTTTTAACTCGATATTTTGCCCTTTACCCGGGGAAGGAACCAAATTCCCCGAAACAGCGATCGCCGCTCCTGTACTAATTGTTTTTAGTACATTTTCATAATCGGGTAAAGTCGGTTCGAGGATAACTTGTAAGTTGGCCAGGGATGAGCCATCATTAACTTCCAGGAAAGTAAATTCTTTTAATTCTCGTTTTGTTCTCACCCAACCCTGCACGGTGACGGATTGATCCGGTTGTCCTGTCTGAAAAAGTTCCTTGATTGTGCTAGTCATTGCTTATCCCTATATTAAGTGGGCGAGTGGAATTAAATATAAGATGAATGTAGGTTGGGTTGAAGCATGAAACCCAACGCCAGATTATGTTACGCTACCGCTAACCCATCCTACAAATAATTGTGTCTCCCTACTTATAACCAAAGAGTATTTTAGGATAGAAGGTTCAGATCAGGCTAAAATCAATCTCGAACAGATCTCATGCTTCTGGTGGAAAAATTATTAAATAAGCCCAAAAGCCGTAAATTAGCGATTTTTCTGGCTTTTATCGGTAGTATTCTCGCTTTACCCTTTCCTATCGCCGGTATTCATAAATTCTATCTCGGTCAGCCTCTCTGGGGAATTATTTATCTTCTCCTTTGGCAAACTCCGATTCCCCGGGTGGCTTGCGCGATCGATGCGGTGTGGTATTTAATCCAAGATAACCAATTTTTGGCTAACTATTTTCCCACTGCCGCTGCTGCCACTGTCCCCAGTTTAGAGCCTAAACAAGTAGAGGCGATCGGGGCAGCTTTAAGGGAATTAGAGCGCCTCCGGCAAGAAGGATTGATTTCTGAGTACGAATTTGAAGAAAAACGGCGACAATTACTATAATGACACCGCAAAACTGGTTAGGACGCACTTTTAACCCTTTAAAAGCCAAAATTAGCAATGATCCCTATTATCGCTTTCGTTCCCTCGATGAGATCGCTATGGCGGCGCAATTGGGCATTAAAATCAATGTCAGTCAAGCGGGTGTGGATGATTGGCTGCGATTGCCGGGGATATCCATCCATCAAGCGCGGATGTTGGTGGAATTACTGGGTATGGGGGTAGAATTGCTTTGTCTCGAAGATCTGGCGGCTGCTTTGAGTGTTCCTGTGGCTAGATTGAAAGCTTGGGAACCGATTCTAGAATTTGCCTATTATAGCCTGGAAAGTCACCTCGCACCCCCTAAAATCAATCCTAACACCGCCTCGATCGAGCAGTTAACCACCCTACCCCTGATCAGTGATAATTTGGCAGCTGCCATTATAAAAAACAGAGAAGAACAGGGATTATTTAAGAATATTGTGGATTTTAAAGGGCGTTTATCCCTAGACGCTCAGGAAATCTCCCAATTAATGCACTTTTTTCAGTTTTAATCCCAAATACTCAGAACAGGAGATAGGAGTCAGGAGATTGTTTTTATTTATTCTCCCCACTTCCCCACTTCCCCACTTCCCCATCACCCCACAAGGAACCTTTTCAGCAAACCCTAACTGTCTTCAGATTCCTCCGTATCACTAGGGGGAACTAGGGCGACAGCAGCGATCGCATCGTCCTCATCGAGTTTTTGTACCCGGATGCCTCCGGCCGATCGCGATTGGGGAGTAATAGCATCGACGGATTGACGGATGATAATACCCCGTGCGGTGATAATCATAAATTCCTCGTTGGGGTTAACAACGTGCAGAGCCGCTAATTTATCGTTCTTTTTGCGGAATTTAATCACTCTGACTCCTAATCCCGCCCGATTTTGTAGCCGGAGGAGGGTAACGGGAACCCGTTTTCCTAGTCCTGCCATGGTAATTGCTAACACCCAGGGGCCATTATTAGCCACTTCGGGGTTAATTTCTTCGCTTTCGTCCTCGGTTTCTTCTTCGTTAGATTCAGCGATTTGGGCGACAATTTGACTAGGCAGGATGTCCATACTGATTAATTCGTCACCTGAGCGCAATTTCATCGATTTTACGCCTTTAGTTGCCCTTCCCAGGGAGCGCAATTGTTGACCATCGGCTTTAAAATGAATTGCCATCCCCTGACGAGAACCGATAATGACGCTATCTTCCTCTTTAGCCAAGCGAACCCAACGTAGTTGATCACCGTCTTCGAGAGAAATGGCGATTAAACCGTTTGATCGAATATTACTAAAGGCAGCGAGGGCAGTTTTCTTGATAAATCCCTTTTGTGTGAGCATAATCAGGTAATTATCCTCGCTGAACTCGCTGACTGCCACCACCGAGGTGATTTTCTCCCCTTTGGGAATCTCTAACAGTTGCACGATCGGAACGCCGCGAGCGGTACGGGAACCGGTGGGGATATGATAGGCATTGAGACTATAGACAACCCCGCGATCGGTGAAAAAGAGGACGCTATCGTGATCGCGGCAGGTGATAAAGTGATCGATGCCGTCGTCTTCTTTCATTTTTGCGCCAGCTTTGCCCCTTGTCGCCCGATTTTGGGACTCAAAGGTATTAACGGGCATTCTTTTGATGTAACCCTGTTCGGTGACAAGAATTAAGGCCTGTTCGTTGGCAATCAGGTCAGTTTCGGCGATTTCCCCTTCCCGTTGTTCAATATGACTGCGACGGGGGGTAGAGTGAATCGTTTTGATCTGTTGCAGTTCTTCCTCGATAATGCTGTCGATCCGTTCTTTTCTGGCTAAAATATCCTGAAGATCGCCGATTTTTGTCAGTAATTCCCCGTGTTCTTGCTGGATTTTCTCCGATTCTAGGGCGGTTAACCGTCGCAGCTGCATTTGTAGGATTGCGTCCGCTTGCACCTCTGAAAGACCAAAATTCTGCACTAATCCCTCTTTTGCACTAGCTGTGTCGGCAGCACTGCGAATCAGGGCAATGACTGCATCGAGACTAGCGAGGGCAATTAGTAAACCCTGAAGGATATGATCCCTTTCCTCGGCCTTGCGGAGTTCATAACGGGTACGACGGGTGATCACTTCTACCCGAAAATCGAGGAAAACGCGAAGAAACTCCCTTAAAGTCAGTAATCTCGGTTCGTTATCGACTAATGCCAACATATTCGCCCCAAAATTCGACTGGAGGGGCGTTTGTTTATAGAGATTGTTGAGGACGACGCGAGGATAGGCATCTCGTTTCAGTTCGATCACCACCCGGATGCCGTCGCGATCGCTTTCGTCCCGCACATCGGAAATACCGTCTATTTTGCGATCGTTGACCAAATCGGCGATTTTTTCGATTAATGCCGCTTTATTGGTTTGATAGGGCAGTTCGGTGATAATAATAGCATCTCGATCAGGTCTTCCCCTTTGTTCGATGGTTTCAAAGGAGGCGACTCCCCGCAGGGTAATAGAACCCCGGCCGGTGGTGTAGGCTTCCCGAATACCGTCTCTGCCAAGGATATGCCCCCCGGTGGGAAAATCTGGCCCCGGGATATAACGCTGTAATTCCGTATCGGTGAGATCGGGGTTATGGATGAGGGCAACGGTTCCATCGATGATCTCGGCCAGGTTGTGGGGGGGGATATTGGTGGCCATACCGACGGCGATCCCCGATGAGCCATTAATTAGCAGTTGCGGGACTCTAGAGGGTAAAACCACGGGTTCCTGTTGGGAACCATCGAAGTTATCGGCGAAATCGACGGTTTCTGACTCGATATCCTGTAGTAGGGCGTTGGTGGCCAGGGTGTGCAGACGACACTCGGTATAACGCATGGCTGCCGGGGGATCGTTATCGATCGATCCGAAGTTACCATGACCGTTAATCAGGGGATCGCGCATGGAGAAGTCCTGGGCCATGCGGACGAGGGCATCGTAAACGGCAGTATCCCCGTGGGGGTGGTATTTTCCCAATACTTCCCCGACGACTCTAGCGCATTTGCGGAAAGGGCGATCGGGGGTTAATCCTAGTTCGTACATTGCATAAAGAATGCGCCGGTGTACGGGTTTCAGTCCGTCCCTAGCGTCGGGCAAGGCTCGCCCAACGATGACGCTCATGGCGTATTCTAGATAGGAACGGGACATTTCATTGCTTAAGTCTGTGGGGACGACATGATCCTGGGCGGCGGTCATAGAGGGTTTAACTCCAATAACAAGGCAAAAAAGCGTTTTTGTGAGTAAATTCGCTAAAAATCGGGTTTTTACCCTTTTGATGTGCAGAATATGCCCATTTGTAGGACTATTTTACCATAAAATCTGCCTTTTTTGGGGTTTGAGGCGGCGCTAAAACTTTTGCTGAAGGTCTTTTCCCTCATTCCGGCCCGATCTTGACACTCTGTGGACTATCTGTCACAATATTGTCATGTAGGCCATTTGTTCTTAAAGTAATGGATTTGCAATTGTCATTATTTCCAGATAATCAACCAAGTCAGGCGGTAAGCAAACAGAAAAAAGCCAAGTTAGGTCGTTACGAAAGAATTCAGCGCGAACTAGCAACGGTAAAGCGTGATCCCTATCAAGTCCTGGTCGATGTTAACGTTCCGCTTAAGCCTCTCAATAGCTATAATTTTATCGATCTATTCTCCGGTGCGGGCGGTATAACCCAAGGTTTATTGCAGGCAGGTTTTAACCCTGTAGCCAGTGCAGAAATTAGCCCGATCGCCTCAGCAACCCATCAAAATAATTTTCCTAATTGTCATCATTTCTGCGGTGATATCCATGATTTTAATACTCAAGAATGGTTGGAAAAAATTGACAATCCATTCATTCATCTTGTGGTGGGTGGTCCGCCATGCCAAGGATTTTCTGTGGCTGGAAAACGAGATGCTAATGATCCGAGGAATCATCTGTTTAAAGAATTTATTCGCATTGTGGCTGAAGTAAATCCTTGGTATGTTGTCATGGAGAATGTACCCGGTATTCTAACAATAAAAAAAGGAGAAATTAAGCAAAATATTCTGGAAGCTTTTCAAAGTATTGGCTATAGAAATATTTCAATAGCAATTCTTGAATCTGCCGCCTATGGCGTTCCTCAAATAAGACCAAGAGCTATTTTTATAGCCAATAGATTTGGGCTGCCAAATCCTTATCCAAGTCCTCAATTAGTACCGGAGAAATACCAACCGATTGAAGCAGCTATCTCCGATTTACCTGCTTATGAACCTCTTCCCAGTATCAATCACGAATGGACTCGTCACTCGCCTGAATATATGGACAGAATAGCTCAAGTTCCTCCCGGTGGTTCCTTGTATGAAACTTATGTTGATGCCTTCAAAAGACAGTATTCAGGTAAGCCAAGTATGACAATTAAAGAAAATCATGGCGGTACTCATATCCATCCCTATTTAAATCGGGTTATTTCAGCCAGAGAAATGGCTAGATTACAAACTTTTCCCGATTCCTTTATTTTTGAAGGAACAATGAAAAAAGCGATGTGGCAAATTGGAAATGCCGTACCTCCACGTTTGGCAGAGTGTATTGGCTATGCTCTTATTCCCTACTTAAATCTCATAGCTACAGGTAATAAAAATATTGAAGATTTGGCAAGATAAATCACCGCTCTTCAGCTAATTTGATATTAAGAGAATTACGCCATGTTTCAAAATCATACCAACCACAACCTACACAGCCCTGTTCTGCTTCTGCTCCAGATTGAGGAATATTTTCCGGCCAGTTCTCTCCACCAGAATACCAAAATCTGATATCCATTGGTGTTCCTCGCTGACCAGTTTTAATACATTTTTCACAACTTCTTGACTTTAATAAATTATGATTTCCCGCACTATCTTTTTTAAGAAGCTGAAACTTGTTTCTGATCTCAGCTACACTCATATTGACATCATGACTTGGTTCACTTATCCCCCAACGTTCCATAGGAAAACGATGGTCAATAACCAGTTCATGTGACTGTCTGGTTCTGTTTTCAATCACATCTTTATATCCTGGAGTTTAGACTAACTCAACCTGCAACCAAACTGCACAGTTTGGTCTAATGATAAGAAGACTACAGGGAGTCAAAAAAAGGAGATATAGCGGTATGCAGTCGGATGAGGTA
>VYMC01000148.1_pt1 | contig 17790 bp, 16 predicted proteins | sample 5115301 | NCBI WGS metagenome assembly VYMC01 (sample SAMN12291802, study PRJNA351875) | freshwater metagenome | isolation source: freshwater lake | place: USA: Michigan, Wintergreen Lake | collected 2013-08-08 | reverse complement strand
GAATGTCTTTGCTATGTCGGAGCCAGTTTCAGGAGAAACCACACCAGAATTGTTTTTCCCATCAGTAAGCAAGATAATTACTTTACTTTTGGCTTTAGAATCTTTTAATCTTGAAACTCCAGTAGCTAAGCCACTACCGATTGCAGTACCATCTTGAAATAAGCCAGTTTTTAAATTTTTGATTTGGTTGATTAATACATTGTGGTCTATTGTCACAGGGCACTGTGTAAAACTTTCACCGGAAAATATTACTAATCCTATTCTATCATTAGGTCTATTTTTTACAAAATCAATTGCTTTTTGCTTTGCTGCTTCTAACCTATTTGGACTGAAATCTTCAGCTAACATTGATGTGGAAATATCAATTGCAATTACTATATCAATACCATCTGTTTTTATTGATTGCCTACTTGAAGAACTTTGAGGTCTTGCCAAACAAAATACTAATAATATAAAAGATATACTTCTTATAACAGGAAGCAAGTATCTAAATAACAACTTGAAACTTGTCTTTACTGCAAAAGCATTAGTATCTGAATATCCCATACTTAGCTGATTTTTTTTCTGTTTAAAAAAATAAACAGCAAAGTAAATTGGTAATAGAACTAATAGCAAAAAGAACTCGGGGTTTGCAAATTGATATGAATATAGTGTTTCCATTAATCATTATCTCTACTAATGATTGACCTATCATATTTCTTAAGCATGCTTAACAAAGTAAAACAATCTTTTAGTGAATTACTACAAGCATTGCTATCAGGAGTAAATTTAGCAAATTTAACTAAATCTGCATTTGAAAAGACTAAACGGAACAAATCAATAAGCTCATTATCATAATTTAGCTCAATCATTAAAGCTACTATTTCATTAGTAGTCATTTCTACAGCTTTTATAGTTGAAGTTTTTTCAATATAAATTCTAATTACTTGCGTTGTATCAATATAGAATTTCTTAATCTGACCATTCTGATACAATTCTTGTTTTTCAATCTTTCTTAATGTTTGATATGCAATAGTGTATGCAGGTACTTTTTGAAATGTCTCATCTTCAGAAAATACTTTTGACTTTTTAGTTCTTATATATCTGATTATTAACAATATTGCTAAAATAAGTACTAATAATCCAACAAAATAATACCAATAATCAAGTATTGAAAATTCTAATCCTATTGGGGGCTTAATATCTTTTATATCTTGAGTTGTATCTACATTTAAGGTAGAATATTCTACGGAAATTGAGTCTGCTCTTGCAATATATTCATCTGAAATATTCTTCTTTTTGAATGGGATTAACAATTCTGGGATAATGAATTTTCCATCTTCATAAGCACTCAATATAAAAGTTTGTCGAAGCTCATAACTATTTGCATACTTTATAGTATCTAATTTACTTTTACTTACAATTTCTAATTTACCAAATCCTTCGAATTTCGGAAATTGAAATTCAGCATCTTTAGTATAAGAACAGGATATAGTGTAGTTGAATTGGTCCCCTATTACAAGTTTTGATTTATTAATCGAAGTAAGTACTTTCAATAAATCATCTTGTGAAAATACAGAGTAAGTAGTAACAAATATTATGAGTACTATTAAACGAATCAAAGTTTGCTACCTCTAGCTTTAAAAAAGTTAATTAGTGGCTTTAAGTAAGCTTCATTAGTTTTTATAACTATTTCATCAATCTTGGATTTTCTAAATTGCTTCTTTAGACTTATTTCTTTTTGATTCCAATATTCTTTGAGTAAATTTCTGGTTTGCTTAGAGCTGGTATCAATTAGTATTTCTTTATTAGTTTCTTTGTCAACAAATCTGATAATACCGATATTAGGGAAAGTACTCTCCCTCTCATCTTTTATTCGAAGAGTAATAACATCATGTTTATTTGACAAAGATTTTAATTCTTTCTCAAAATTATTGGAGTTAAAGTCAGAAAGAATAAAGATAATGCTTCTTTTTTTAATTATTCGATTAGCGTAGATAAATGCTTGAGCTAAATCTGTCTTTGTATTTTCTGGTTTTAACTCTATAAGCTCTCTAATAATTCTTAATGTATGGAATTTACCTTTTTTAGGTGGAATATACTTTTCAATTTTATCAGTAAAGAATATTATTCCGATTTTATCATTGTTTTGAATTGCAGAGAAACCAAGAACAGCTGAAAGTTCGGTGATTAGTTCTTTTTTTAGACGTTCCTTTGTACCAAACTCTACAGAACCTGAATAATCTACCATCAAGAAAACATTAAGCTCCCTTTCTTCATCAAATACTTTTACATGCGGAGTGCCTGAACGAGCTGTAACATTCCAATCAATTGTACGAATTTCGTCACCAATATTGTATTCTCTAACTTCAGAAAAAGCTATACCTCTTGCTTTAAAAGCCGATGAATAATTACCGTGGAATAACTGTCTAGTTACTCCTTTAGTTTTTATCTCGATTTTTCTTACTTTTTTTATTAGTTCGGCTGTTTCCAATTTGTTAAGGTACTTCTATTGAATTAACAATTTCGTTTATAATATCAATTGCAGTAATATTCTCAGCTTCTGCTTCATAAGTTATACCAATTCTATGTCTAAGGACATCATGGCATACGGCTCTAACGTCCTCTGGTATTACATATCCTCGTCTTTTTATAAATGCATATGCTTTAGAAGCTTTAGCTAAATTTATTGAAGCACGAGGAGAAGCTGCAAATGCAATTAAGTCTTTAAGTTTATCAAGCTTATATTCCTCAGGATTCCTTGTGGCAAAAATTATATCTAGGATATAATTTTCAATTTTTTCATCCATGTAAACTTCATTAACAAGATTTCTTGCAGTCAGAATATCTGACGAAGTCATTACTTTTGGAATGTGAGGCATCTCGCTAGCAAGATTAAGTCTTAGTATATCCCTTTCTTCTGATTTTTTAGGATAAGTAATTACCATTTTAAGCATAAATCTATCAACTTGTGCTTCAGGTAAAGGATAAGTACCTTCTTGTTCAATTGGGTTTTGAGTAGCGAGTACTAAAAAAGGGTTATCCAATTTGTAAGTAACATCACCAATTGTTACTTGTTTTTCCTGCATAGCTTCTAAAAGTGCCGACTGTACTTTTGCAGGCGCCCTATTAATTTCATCAGCTAAAATGAAATTTGAAAATATTGGACCTCTCTTTACATTAAAAGTATGAGTTTGTTGATTGTAAATCTGAGTTCCAATTAAATCTGCAGGAAGTAAATCAGGAGTAAATTGTATTCTATTGAATTGAACATCTACAGCTTTTGCTAAAGAATTAATAGCTAAAGTTTTAGCAAGTCCAGGTACCCCTTCTAAAAGTAAATGTCCATTTGAAAATAAGCCAATTAGTAATCTTTCAAGCATATATTTTTGCCCAATAATTACTTTACCTAGTTCCATGAATAGAATGTCTATAAAGGCACTTTCTTGTTGTATTTTTGAGTTAAGTTCTCTAATATCTACCATACTTTTATTTGTTAAAATTTATTTTTTGCTTTAATGATTAATTGAAAATTTAGTTTTTACTTTTTTTCAGATACAGTCAAAGTTATCACCATCCCATCAGTGATTAAAGTACCGCTCACAGGTGATTGCTCGATAACTGTGTTTTCAATGAAAGTTTCTTCTCTCTTTTTTATTACTTGGAATGTAACATTTTTACCACTTAGCATAGCTTTTGCTTCATCTAAACTAAGAGAAACAAAATTCGGCAGAACTTCTTCTACTTCTTTACCTTTTGAATAAAATATTGTAATTGTATCACCAGAACTAATCATTTTTTCAGGTTGCTTTGATAGTCTAACTACAATACCTGCTTGCATATATTCATCAAATATTGGGATAGAATTAGCTACTGTAATACCTTCAGATTCTATCTTACTTTTAGCTGAACTTAGCTTAAGCCCTATTACATAAGGGATTTTTACTTGTTTACTTCCTTTTGATACTACAAGGAAAATAGGTCTATTACTTTTTACCTCTCTTCCTGGTTCTGGTGTTTGTGAGATTACTGTACCAGCAGGTAATTTATTAAATTGTTCTTTTTCCTCAGTACGTAAATTCTTAGCAGAGAGTTGTTGTCTAGCTACCTCTATATTAGCTCCTTTGATATTTGGAACTATAACTTTAGGTTTATCATGGACAAAGTAAGGAATTATTAATTTATCAAAGAGGATAATTATAGTAAAGACTATAATCACATAAATACAAAATGTCATCACAAGCTGAAGTCTTAGCCTTGTAGTTTCATTTTTAGCAATATTTTCAATTAGTTTTTGAAGCAATTTTTATTTACAATTTTGATTATTCCCAAAATTAGCAAAAACATTGTTTTAATCTATAATTTCTTAATTTTGAAATCAATATTGAACAAAAAATTACGTTAATTTAGTAACACATTTAACAAGAAGTAAATACTAATGGAATACTTACTAACAGAAGACCAAAAAATGCTACGAGATATGGTTCGTAAATTTGCTAAAGAAAGGATTGAACCAGTTGCAGCAGAAAATGAAAGGAACCACCGCTATCCTGCTGATTTGATTGCAGAAGCTGGAGAAATGGGTTTAATGGGTGTTGCTTACCCACAAGAATATGGTGGAGCAGGTATGGATTTCATATCATATATGCTTACTGTTGAAGAAGTATCAAGGTATTGTGCTTCTACTGGAGTAATTATTTCTGCTCACTCATCTTTAGTATGTGATCCAATTTATAGATTTGGTACTGAGGAGCAAAAACAAAAATATCTACCTGGTCTTTTAAGTGGTAAAAAAATTGGCTCTTTTTCTTTAACTGAAAATTCTGCTGGTTCTGACTCTGGAGCGACAAAAACTACTGCTAAATTTGAAGATGGAAAGTGGATATTAAATGGTTCAAAGATATTTGCTACAAATGGAAAAGAAGCTGATGTTTTTATGCTTTTAGCTTCTACAGAACCAAGTGCTAAAACTCGAGGCGTTACAGCTTTTATAATTGAAGCTGGCACTCCCGGATACTCTATCGGTAAAATTGAACGTAAACTTGGTATTAAGTCATCATCTACAGCTGAAGTAATTTTAGAGAATGTTATTGTACCTGATGAAAATCGAGTAGGAGAGGTGAATAAAGGATTCAAAATAGCAATGGTTACTTTAGATGGTGGTAGAATTGGCATTGCTTCTCAAGCACTAGGGATAGCAAGAGCCGCGATTGAAGATTCAATAAAGTATTCAAAAGAACGCTATCAGTTTGATCAACCTATTTCCAACTTTCAAGCAATACAATGGATGATTGCAGATATGTGGGTGCAGTATGAGGCAGCATTCCTCCTAACTTGGCGTGCCTCAATGATGAAAGATAAAGGTATGAATTATAGTAGAGAAGCAGCTATGGCTAAACTTGCTGCATCTGAAGCGGCAATGTACTGTGCAAATAAAGCAATACAAATTCATGGTGGTTATGGTTACACTGAAGACTTTAATGTTGAAAGGTATTATCGTGATGCCAAGATATGTGAAATTTATGAAGGTACTTCTGAAATACAACGTTTAGTAATTTCGAGAAGTTTGCTAAATTGACATTAAGGGGTTTTATAAAAAAGCCCCTTTTTTTGCATTAAATCTTGTGAATTTACATTATTTTAGTTTTATGAATTTAGCAAGAATAGGGTGCTAATGAAAACTTCACTTAGTAGAGAATCATATACAAAGCTTTTAATAAATGAAATATTTTCTAAAAGTAATGATGAAGATTCACACTTTATGGCAAAATATATGAAAGACAAATTTGCTTTTCTTGGAATTAAATCTCCAATTCGCAAGTTACTTTTGAAAAACTTTAAAGAAAAAAACGGATTATTACCTGCTAATGAAATAAGAGATTTTACGATTGAACTTTATTCAAATAAATATAGAGAAATACAATATTTTGCATTAGAATATCTTGAGACAGCAAAGTTCTATAATTTAGAAAATTCGATAGATTTATTTGAAAGCTTAGTTATCACTAATTCTTGGTGGGATAGTGTGGATTTTATTTCTACCAGATTGATAGGTAAGTACTTTCTTAAATTTCCTGAGAAGCAATTTGATATTACAGATAAATGGAATCAATCTGATAATATGTGGTTAGTAAGAGTTTCAATTACTCATCAGTTACTTTACAAAGAAAAAACAAATATTGATAAACTGAGTCTATACATTTTGAATCAAATTAATTCCAATGAGTTCTTTATTCAAAAGGCAATTGGTTGGGCTTTGAGACAATACTCCAAATATGATTCAACCTTTGTTTATGATTTTGTGAATAGTAACAAACTAAAACCTTTAAGTAAAAGAGAAGCTCTAAAATTAATTACAAAGTAAAGTATGGAAACTAAACATTATATAAGTGGTGATCTGAAGGTATCTTGGACACCCTCAGTCTGTACACATTCTACAAATTGCTGGAAAGGACTTATTAGTGTTTTTAATCCGAGAAGAAAGCCATGGATAGATTTAACTCAAGCAGATAAACATTTAATAATTAAACAAGTTGATAAATGCCCTTCTAAAGCATTAACTTGGGAAAAAATAGTTGAATAAATATTACACAAATAGTACAAATGAAGAGCTAATTCAGCATAATACTCTTAAAAGTGACAGCATTGTTACTAAAACAAAATTGCTAACATTAGTTTTCTATAACATTTGGGTTATTACATCAATAATAATTATAGGTGTAATATCTATAACCTATTATGAACTTTACTCGGATAAAATCTTTATAGAGAATGGTTATCACACTTTGTTTAATAAGTACATGACTTTTAATAAGGCTTCAGAGAGTCTTATTAATTCGGTTTCACTTTATAGCAAACATCCTGACAATCATTTCGATTTTTATAAAAGTTCACCATCTTTTGCACTATTTTTCTCAATATTTAATTTGATTCCATATAATGTTGGCTTATTTATTTGGAATATACTAAATAGTGTACTGATTATAGGTGTTGTACACAATATGAGTAAGCTTGGCTATGGATTAAGAAACAAGTTCCTTTGGATTTTGGCTATAGAAATACTTACAATGGCTCTTAATGAGGAAAGCTATGGTCTTTTCTTGGGTTTGCTATTTTTAGCTTATTGGCAATTAGAGAACGGTAATACTGGAAAAGGAGCAATTATTCTTAGTTCTTTAATGTTTGTAAAATTCATAGGTATATTTTTTTTACTATTACTTTTCATATATCCTAATAAAATAAGGTCATTGGCAACATCCTTATTAACATTGATGTCAATTGCCTTATTACCACTAATTATAGTTAATCCTGATTATCTTTATGAACAATACGTTCAATGGTTTTCTCTTTTATTCAGAGATTCCAACGGCTTTGTAAACCTTTCAGCTATGAATATATTTGAAAGTTGGTTTGATGTATATGCTAATAAATTTATTTTTATAAGTATAGCATTTGCTTTAATGATTATTCCTTTAATAGGAGTCAGAAATTATTCCTCAAAGCTGTTCAGATTGTTTTTCATTTCATCAATATTAGTCTTTGTCTCAATTTTTAACTTAAAATCTGACCATTCAACTTTTGTACTTTCTACTTTTGGTATATGTATCTGGTATTTCTATAATAGAGAAAGAGAGAGATTCTTAAGCTTTGTAGATTACTTCTTGTTTTTAGGAATGATAATTTTTAGCATAATAATTTCAAATGAAATCCTTATGCAGTATGTACTTTTCGACTTTTCTTTTCCAATGTACGCTGAAAGCATACCTTGTTTTTTAATTTGGATAAAATTAAGCTATGATTTATGTTTCTTTAAAGAACAAGAAGAAATAAAATATAGGATAATTGATACTAACTTAGTAAAGTTTTTTAATCAAAAGAATGAGAGAAACTATTAATATCTAAGGTAATATTTCTGCTCTTAATTTTAGAGGGCTATCTTTGCTATTAGAATATATAGTAAAATACAGAATAGATGGTACATTTGCTAGCTCTTTAACATTTATGGTAAAGAACAATTTTCCAAAACCCAATGGTTCAACATTTCCTAATAGAGTTCTACCATTACCACAACTACAGCTTGCTACTACCGAATCTATTGTTAACACTCCACCACCTTTATTAAAGAATCTAACTTCTTTTGTAATAAATTGTTGGTTACCTGCATAGAATACTAACTTATCAATACCGCTTTCTAATCTTAACTTCGGTTCACTCTTTGATTGTGCATTCATTGAAGCAAAAGTTAGGATAAGCAAGAGAAAAATCCTTATTTCCATATTTCTTTCATCATATCTTCAATTGAATAAAAACCACTTCTACCATTAATCCATTTGGCAGCAAGAAGTGCACCTGATGCGAACCCTTTTCTATTTCTTGCTTCATGAGTAAGCTCTATAGTGTCAAAAGGTGAATCTAAAAAAACTGAATGCCTACCGACTACTTCTCCTCCTCTTGTAGAAGATAGATGAAGGGTCTCAGAGTCAATACGAGTGTCAATTCTATTAGTTTCTAATTTCGTTTTTCTATGATTATTTTTTAATATTGTCTCAGCAAGGGTAATAGCAGTTCCACTTGGACTATCCATTTTCCTTTTATGGTGGAACTCATGCATATAAACATCATATTCATTTATATTAGAAATCAATGAGCTAGCATTTGCAATTAATCTATTGAATATTTGCATACCTATTGAGAAATTTGAAGCCCACAGAAATCCAATTTCACTTTGATTTACAATACTCTTGAAAAGGTCTAATTCACTATACCAGCCAGTAGTGCCCATTACAACATTTTTTCTCAACTTAGCTAATATTTGTAAATTATCAAGTGCTAAGTTAGGTGTAGAAAAATCAATAGCCACATCAAAGTTATAGTCTCTATTTTCTAATTTTGAATGAGAGTCAAATCTATGTGTAATAAGAAATTCATCAGCTCCAGCAAGTTCTTCAATTTGCTTTCCCATCTGACCATAACCAACAAGTGCAATTTTTGTTATTCTCATTATTTTCTATATGACTTATAAAATTCACCGATATAGTTAAAGGCAGTTTCTAATGTTTCCAATGTAGGTAATACTACAATTCTAAAATGAGAGGTACCAGCTTTTTGACCAAACCCAGAACCTGGTACTATAATTACTCCAGTCTCTCTAAGAAGAGATTTACAGAAATCCCAATCATTTTCTACTTCAATCTTTGGAAAAGCGTAGAAAGCACCTTCTGGTTTAACTAAACTTATTCCATCAATTTTGCTAATTTTATCTGCAACTAGATTTGTTCTTTCTCTTAACCTATTATTTGTATCAGCAATATGGCTGTTATCACCTAAGAGTGCAATTGGAATTGCATATTGTTCAGGGTGATTAGCTGATACTCTTGAACGCAACATTCTATTAATTGCATCTACATAGTCTGTTAAATTTTCTTTCTTACCACTTACAATACCCCACCCTAATCTAAATCCTGGTGCTATATAATTCTTTGACATACCCGAGAAAGTTATACAACTAACTTCTTCAGATAATGATGCAATAGAAATCATTTCTTTATCACCAAATACTAATTTGTCATAAATTTCATCTGCAAAGATTACAAGATTGTGCTCTAAGGCAATTTCTAATATTCCTTTTAGTGTTTCCTCAGTATAGACTGTACCAGTGGGATTATTAGGGTTAATAAGCACTATCGCTTTAGTTCTGCTATTTACTTTAGATTTAATATCTGCTATGTCAGGTTGCCAACCATTATCCTCATCAAGCTGATAGTGATTTGGTTCTGTTTCTAGCTTACTTTGCACTGCATTATAAAGTGGATAGCCGGGTGAAGGCATTAAGAAGTTATCACCAGTATTTAGAAGTGCAGCAAGACAAATTTCAATTGCTTCAGCAGCTCCAGTAGTGATGAAAATATCTTGTATGTTTCTAATCCCTTTTTTCTCAGCATCAATCCTAACAGCTTCTATTGCTTCAGGAATACCACTTGAAGGAGAATACCCATTTTTATTATCTCTCATAGCTTTTACCACAGCATCTACAATGTGAGGTGGGGTAACAAAGTCATATACATTGGGGTCACCAATATTAAGGTAGTATAGTGGTTTTCCTGTTTTGCCTACCTCTTGAGCTAAAACTATGATATCTCTAATAGCATAGTGAATGTTTTCAGTTCTATTTGCCGGTTTTACGATTGTGTTTATCATTTTCAATTTAATTTGTAAATCAAAATCTTACAAAATTGCTAAGATTTCACTTTACACAACGAAACAAAATTCATTTCCACTTAAATAATCTAAAAATGAAAATCGTAATAAGTTCTATTTATTCTGCTTTGTCAATTGCGATAGGTGCATTTGGTGCACATGGACTAAATCCTATTTTAACTCTAAATTCTACAATTCATTCATTTGAAACAGCTAGTAAATACCATTTATTTGTATCGGTAGTTCTTATAGTGTTATCTTTTATAGAAAAAGAGTCTACTATCATCAATAAAGCGTTTTATGGGCTATTGACTGGTAACATTGTTTTCAGCTTCTCTTTATACATTTTAGCTATAACGAATATTAAGGTATTAGGTGCAATAACTCCTGTTGGTGGAATGATTATGATTCTTTCATTTTACTTTTTAGTTAAGGAAGGATTGAACCGCAAAAAGCAATAAGTTATCTTAATATTATTGTAACTAAATTTCCATATAACTTGTTATATTCTAATCTGATACAACTACAAACAGGATTTTTATGTTTGCAAAATTACTTTTAATATTAATTATCGTAACCCCTTTATTTTCAAAGGATAGCAAAGAGAAGTTAAGGGAAATATTTGAACGTAATGCTAACTCTGCTCATCCATTTCTAGAGGAGTATAGAGTACCTAAGTTTAAATTCCCTTCATATTTATTGCAGAATAGTGGTGAAAGCTCATTCTTCAAGAACTACAATGCTATCACAAATACTGAAAACAATGGGATAGTTCAGAATGAAAGTTCTATTGCAGTTAATCCAAAAAATCCAAAGAATCTTATTGCATCTGCCGTAGATTATAGAGACAATTCCTCAACTTGGGTTTATGTATCAGATGATGGTGGTGTAACATGGAGAAATATTAATTTAGGAAAAGTAAAAGGTACTTGGCCATCATCTAATGACCCCTCAGTTGCTTTTGATTTAGACGGTACTGCCTACTTAATGCATGGTGCTTTCCAAGGTGTAAATGGGCAAAATGGAGTATTTATTGCTCGCTCCAATGATGAAGGAAAGACTTGGAAACAACATATCCCTGTAATAATTCACGATAAAGAACCTATTACTCTTGACACTGCTTTTGAAGATAAATATTACGTAGAGGTAGATGAATCACCTAAATCTCCATTTAAAGGAAATGTTTACACCCCATGGAAAAGAGTAATCAATAGAGATTCGGCTACTCAAATAGTTTTCACTCGTTCTGAAGATAAAGGAGAAACTTGGTCAGTACCAGTACCTATCTCTCCTCGAAAAGCAGGAACTTCAGAAGATACCACTTATGGACAAAGCTTTCCTTTGCTATCAACTGGACCTAACGGTGAACTTTATGCAGTTTGGAATGATGGTATTGTTTGGGGAGTTGGATTTAATCGCTCTTTTGATGCAGGCAAAACTTGGGAGCAACCAAGAATAATTCAATACTATAATATATTTGGTGAAACTAAGTTCTTAGCTGCTCAACGTGGTTATAGACATACATTGAAAGGTATGGTAAGGGCTGAGGCATACCCAGTGGTACAATGTGATTGGACAGAAAGCAAGTATAGTGGTAATGTCTATATTTGCTGGACGGCTGATAATCCGCCCAATGTCTATTTTGCTAAATCCACAGACAAAGGAATTAGTTGGTCAAAGCCCAAAATAGTTAGTAGCGATAGTAGAAACGACCAATTCTGGGCATGGATGGCAATAGACCCTAAAAATGGCGATATTGGAATTATGTACTTAGATTCCAGAAATGACCCTTCAAACTTAATGGTAGAGACTTATGCTGCTCTTTCAACAGATGGCGGAGATACTTGGATAGATAGAAAAGTATCTGATGTAACTAGTGATATTAGATTAAATCCATTTAGTGGAAGCTTTGCAGGTGATTATTCTGGCTTGGCTTTTTATGATGGAATAATGTATCCTTCATGGGTAGATATGCGAAATGTAAGCAACAATAATGGTGATAATGATGTTTATACAGCCAATGTAAATACTCGCTCCCCACGCCCACCAAGAGAATTTAAAGCAAGTGTGATTAGTACTAATCCGAAAGAGTTAGATATTTCATGGGAGAATATTTTTGAATCAACATTTGGTAAAGCTTTAAATAGTACAAATTATACTATTGAGCTATATAGAGATAAGCAATTAATTCAATCAATGCAAAGTAATGTTGCAAATTTTAAAGATAAGAATTTAACTCCATACAAAGAATATACCTACTCGATAAGATATAAAACTTTGAATGATAGCTCTAATTTTGTTGAGATTAAAGCAACTGCGGGTGGTTCTAAGCGTCCTGAAGCTCCTTTTATAAAAATATACAATATTGTAAATGAAAACAACTTGGTTTATAAGGGTGATTTTATTACAATAAAAATACCTAAATATAGGGAAGATGGTACAACATTACTAAATAATTTAAAAGGTATTCTTGTTTATTGGGATAGGTCTAAAACATCATCAACTTTTATTCCTATAAATGATTCGTTTCTTTCTAAAGAATTTGAATTAAAAACAGATTTAGTAAACAGAGAAGCTGGCTACTATGTATTGCAAGTTGCATTAGTTGCACAATATGAAGGAATACCTGCTGACACAAGCCAATTAACAAGAGAAGCAATAGTTTTCAATGGTGTGAAAAAAAATAATAGTGATTATGAAGTTTTCAATGATTTTGAGGGTAAACCCTTCAAATATTACATTGGTGGTAAATGGGATGTAAGCAATAAATTCTACAAAAGTGCTAATAATTGTTTCACTATTGCAAAAACTGGAGACTACTCTGTTAATCAAAGAGATACTTTACTTTTACCTCCCAATACAACTAGAATGCTTACACTATTTAATGATAAAAAAAATGTTTTAAATTCTGACCTAACAGACTTAAGTTTTTGGCATATAGTTCAAACAGAATTGAGGGATTCTGCTATTATTGAATTTTCATATAATTTTGTAGAATGGTATCCACTCAATTATAAAACAAATAATTCTTGGGAAGATAAAACTCTAACACAATCTGATTGGACTTTTTATAATATGTATGTAACTGATTTATATAAGGTCAAAGAAAATCCATTAAATGATGACTTAAAAAATGATATATCAGAAAATGGAACTTATATAGTAAGACTTAGGTTTCGCTCAGATGGATTTAAAGGTAATGAAGGTTGGCTAATTGATGATTTAACACATAATAGACAGGTAAAGGGCTCAATTGAAAACCAACAAAAATACTTATCTATTTACCCCAATCCCGCAAGTAGTAATATTTACATTGGGCTTAAGAATTTAGAAAAGACTAGTAATTTGCAATTAATTAGTTTATTTGGTGAAACCATTAATAATTATAATTATGAAAAACTAAACCAAACAATTATTATTCCTACTACAGAACTTGCTAGCGGTAGATACTTTGTAAAAGTAATAATGTCAAATGGAGAAATAGAACTTTACCCAATTGAAGTGATTAAATAACAAAAAGATATTTGCTTAATAGCTAGCAAGAAAGTGCTTGTTCACTTTTTGCGGAGTATTTCTAAATCAATTCCGCTATTTTACAATTAGTGTTAACACATTTAGAGTACTACTTAGCTATTGATTGTAACCAAGCTAAATATCAATAACTTACGGAATCACATATCATCAAAGATTGAGTTTTCAAATAGATTCAATCTTATCCATGGACAAAATGGTTCGGGTAAAACCACAATTCTTGAGGCATTATCAATTTTATGCTTGAGTAAGTCCTTTTTACCCACTAACGATAAAGGAATGATTAGGCATGGTGTTGACTATTATTATCTTTCATTGAGTGCAATTAAAGATAATAGCTTACCTTATTCAGTAGATATATCATATCAAGCTTATGGTAAAAAGAAAATCAAAAACACATATAGCGATAATCTAACTCCTAAAAACATCATTGGTGAAATTCCCAACATTGTACTAAGTCCGGATTTTAAGAATATAACTTTTGGTTCACCCCAAGATAGACGAGAATTTATAGATAGAATGTTATCTCAAGTAAGTAGGACTTACTATGAAGACTTAATCAATTATAAAAAAGCATTAAAGCAAAAAAACAGTTTGCTTTCATTAGCTAAACGTAATCCTTATTTTGATTACTCACAGATAGAACCTTGGAATGAAATACTTTTGGATTTAGCAAGCAAATTGATTATCCATAGAAAGAATTTAATCGAAGAGTTCAAGCCATACTTTATAAGCACTTACCAAGGTATTAACTCTAATGATGAAGTGAATATCAGATACTTCCCACATTCTATTGAGTTGGAAAGAATTTCAGAATTTAAAGAAGTAAGGGAAATCCTTCTAAATTATTATAATGAACATAGTAGGACTGAATCTTATAAACTCACATCATGTTTTGGTCCTCAAAAAGATGATTTAAGAATTGAAATAAATGGTGGTTTGGCAAGAGAAACAGCGTCTCAAGGACAGCATAAGACTTTACTTATTAGCTTAAAATTCTCAGAGTTTTATTACATGAAATCTAAGCTTAATGAAACACCTATTATACTATTTGATGATATATTTTCTGAACTAGATGAAGAAAGAAGTCAAAAAGTAATAGAATTACTAAGTTCTACTAATGCACAAGTATTTATAACTGGAACTAACCTAGGTTCTCTTTCTCAATTAGTTGACAAGAGATACTTCAACCTTACAAATGGAGAGGTAAATGAAATTGATTGATGATGAAGATGAAGAATTGAAATCAATATCTGGTTCACTTTCAAAATATATCCACAAGAAAGAACTAGACGAAGTGCTTTTGCTTCAAGAGATTTTAGAAAAGTGGAACGAGATAATTGTAAACACAGCTATCAGTAAATTCAAACCTTACAAGCTATTGAATAACGCTTTGTATATTCGCTGTAATGATTCAAATTGGAAATTTGAACTGAATATAAACAAAAGAAGAATTTTATCCAATGTTCATAAGTTTCCTCAGTTTAAAGCTATTCACGACATAGTTATAACCTGATTTTTCAGTATTTTTGTAAGATTTTAGAACCATAGAAACAAAAAAGTGAGCAATCAACCAAGTAATTATAGTGAAGATAGTATTAAAGTCCTAGAAGGACTTGAAGCAGTTCGTAAACGACCTGCAATGTACATAGGAGATGTTGGTGAACGTGGTCTTCACCATTTGATTAATGAGGTAGTTGATAACTCAATAGATGAAGCATTAGCAGGGTACTGTACTGATATCCTAGTAACTTTACACAAAGACGGCTCTTGCTCTGTAGAAGATAATGGTAGAGGTATCCCAACAGGTATTCACCCAGTAAAGAAAATTTCAACTTTAGAACTTGTAATGTGTACTTTACACGCAGGTGGTAAATTTGATAAGAATACATATAAAGTATCTGGTGGATTGCATGGTGTAGGTGTATCTTGCGTTAATGCTCTTTCAAGCTTATGCGTTGTTACTGTTCAACGTGAAGGCAAAATGTTCCGCCAGGAATATTCAGAAGGTGCACCAAAAGGAAATGTACAAGAAATTGGTACTTCAAAAAAAACTGGAACTAAGGTTCATTTTTACCCTGATGCTACAATTTTTACAACTGTAAAGTTTAAAAGTACTCGCACGTTAGAGAGATTAAGAGAATTAGCATTTCTAAATCCTAAAGTAACAATTACTTTAGTTGATGAAGAAGAGAACTATAAAGAAGAATTTAGCTACAAAGGTGGCTTAGTTGATTTTATTGCATACATAGATAGCGGTGTAGCTTCATTAGTATCACCATTTAGTATGTCTGGCTCAGATACAAATGAAGAAGGTGTTACAACAGAAGTAGAAGTTGCATTCCACTACAATAATACTTATAGTGAGAATGTTCTTTCTTATGTAAATAATATCAATACAGTTGAAGGTGGTACCCATGTTACTGGGTTTAGAGCTGCTCTAACCCGTACACTCAATAAGTATGCAGAAGAATATCTTACTCAAAAGAAAGCCAAAGAAAAAATTACTCTTACTGGTGATGACTTTAGAGAAGGTCTTACTGCAATTATCTCAGTTAAAGTGGCAGAACCTCAATTTGAAGGCCAGACTAAAACTAAATTAGGTAATGGTGAAGTTGAAGGTGTTGTTAGAAGTATTACTTCTGACAAACTTGCTACATTCTTAGATGCAAATCCACAAGTAGCAAAGAAAATATTAGATAAAGCATATTTAGCCGCTGAAGCAAGAATTGCTGCTAGAAAATCAAGAGAATTAGTTAGAAATAAGAAAGACTTAACTGGACTTGGATTACCTGTAAAGCTTGCAACTTGTAACTCTAAAATTCCTGAAGAATGTGAACTGTTCTTAGTTGAGGGAGATTCAGCAGGTGGTACAGCAAAGCAAGGTAGAGATAGTAAATTCCAAGCTATTTTGCCTTTAAAAGGTAAGATTCTAAATGTTCAGAAAGCAAGACTATCTAAGATTTTAGAAAATGACGAGATAAAAACTATCTTTGCAGCAATTGGTGCTGGCTTTGATACAGATTTTGACCCATCTAAAGCACGTTATCACAAGATAATTTTGATGGCTGATGCCGATGTAGATGGTTCACATATTCGTACCTTACTTCTTACATTCTTCTATAATTACATGAGGGATTTGATTATTCAAGGTAAGTTATATTTAGCTCAACCTCCGCTATACAAATTGGTAAGAGGTAAAAAAGAGTTTTATGCTTTCAATGATAAAGAAAGAGATGAAATAATTGACTCATTAAAAACACCAAAAGCAAATTCAGATGGTGTGATTAATGAAGATGGCTCTGGAAAAGTTGGTAACGTAATGATTTCTAGGTTTAAAGGTCTTGGTGAAATGAACCAAAATCAATTGTGGGATACTACAATGAACCCTGAAACACGTACTTTATTAAGAGTGAATATTGAAGATGCAGCTCAAGCAACAAAGATATTCCAAACTTTAATGGGAGAGAATGTAGAGCCAAGGCGTGAATTTATTGAAAGAAACGCACATTACGTGAAAAACTTAGATATATAAAAAAAGGGGCTTAATTAAGCCCCTTTTTTATTAATTAGGTGTTCTCCATCTTACGTTGTAATAATCTGGCTTATCCTCTGTTACTTTTTTTAAGAAGTTCGGGTCATAACCGATACCTTTTGGAGTTCGTCCATTATTTTTGTTGACGTCATTTATATAGCCGTCATTATACTTGACAGTTATATATTTCCATAAATCCCTCCAATTTTCAACAGTTGACTCTACTTGATTTATAGAATAATCAGATAAAAATAGTTTAGCATTATTAGTATCTGATTTCATTATCTCAAGAGCAGTTTTTTCAATATATGGCTGTAAACCTATAAATTTATCTTCGTGATTTGCTTGTACTTTCTTAATATCTTCAATCACAAATTTATAAAATTGGTATGCCTTATTTGAGACTAAATTGAATACCCACCAAGCTGATTGCATATCAAATTCTTTATTTGAGCCACCTCTTAGTGATTTAGGATTTTCCTTCATTGATAAGTAAAGAGGTATATAGCATGAAGTAGCAGCATGGTCAACTCCATACCAAAAGCACC
>VYMC01000144.1_pt1 | contig 18248 bp, 7 predicted proteins | sample 5115301 | NCBI WGS metagenome assembly VYMC01 (sample SAMN12291802, study PRJNA351875) | freshwater metagenome | isolation source: freshwater lake | place: USA: Michigan, Wintergreen Lake | collected 2013-08-08 | reverse complement strand
GGTGTGGGTGCAAAGCTTCATGCAGGTCCTGCTTTAGCTTTATCATTCGTAGTTGCAGGGTTAGGTTGTACTTTTGCAGCTCTCTGCTATGCAGAGTTTGCTTCTATGCTTCCTGTAGAGGGTTCTGCTTATGCTTATTCTTACGCTACAATGGGTGAATTTTTTGCGTGGATAATCGGTTGGGATTTAATTTTGGAATACGCTATGGCTTCATCTGCAGTAGCGGTTGGTTGGTCAGGTTATTTCAATAAATTTTTGAATTTATTTGGTTATAAGTTACCATTCTGGCTTACTAATGATTTTTATACTGCAAAAAATGTAATTATAAATGCCTCTAAGAAGCCAGAATTAATTAAAGATTTACATCTTCATTCTTCTTCAGTTTCAGCTGATGGAATTAGCTTACTTCCTTGGGAACAAATTTTCCCAATGGGTTTCTCATTCAATCTACCAGCATTCTTAATAATTTGGGTGGTAACTTTCATTCTCATTAAGGGTATAAAAGAGGCTGCAAGTACAAATAATTTTATGGTAATTGTAAAAGGAGCTGTTGTACTTTTTATCATTATTGTTGGAGCTCAATATATAGATATTTCAAACTGGTCTCCCTTTATTCCTGACCAAAGAGAAATCATTGACCCACAAGGTAACAAAATGATGGCTTATGGTATTGCAGGTGTTCTTTCAGGTGCCGCTTATATTTTCTTTGCATATATTGGTTTCGATACTGTTTCAACCTCTGCTGGTGAGGCAAAGAATCCGCAGAAAGATGTTCCGTTTGGTATAATTGTATCTCTAATAATTTGTACAGTACTATATATATTAGTTTCTTTAGTATTAACAGGAATGGAGAATTATACCACAATTGATATTAATGCACCAATAGCCACTGCTTTTAGTAATAAAGGACTAAAAGTAGCAGTGTTTATTATCTCAATTGCTGCAATTGCCGGTCTTACTTCTGTTAATATTGTAATGTTATTGGGTCAGTCAAGAGTATTCTACGCAATGAGTAAAGATGGTCTTTTGCCGAAAAATCCTTTTGGTGATATACACCCGGTATTCAAAACACCATACAAAACTAATTTGTTAACAGGTTTAGTTGTATCAGTTGTTGCAGCATTTACTCCTATTAATATAATAGCCGAGTTAGTAAATATAGGAACTTTACTTGCATTTGTAATGGTTTGTGCTGCTGTTTGGATTATGAGATATAAGCACCCTGAGTATCCTCGTGCATTTAGGACACCTATGTTGCCAGTAGTTGCTACTTTAGGTATAGGATTTAATTTAGCAATGATGCTTTATCTTGGTGTACATAATTGGGAGCGTCTATTCTTCTGGTTAGCTTTAGGTAGCTTGATTTACTTCCTATATTCTCGTAAGAATTCATTACTCCAAAAGAGAATGGGTAATTAATTAAATAAGAAAAGGGTTCATTAATTGAACCCTTTTTTATTTTTACATTAGTCGTAAAGCTTTGAATTCAATCCCTTTGATAATATAAGGGAGTCATACTTTTTGCCATCAATTTTCACTCTATAAAGCTCTCTTCCATAAATGTCTATTTTGTTATCGTAACTGAATCTATATAACTCTATATTCTTATTTAACAAAGTAGAAAAAGCAAAATCTTTAGCTTTCAAACCTAAAATAAGTGCAGAATCAACTGAAATTCCCCCTTTTTGGGCTTGCCTATTTAAAAGGTCTCCTCTGAAAGTCTCATAAGTATCTATATCCAATATACGTACAGTATTTCTGATACCCAATGAGTTTAAATAATCGAATGTATCTCCATCTGCAACAGATACTACCTTGTATGTTACAATATTGTTCGAATCAATTTCAGTTCTATTTACTTCAACACCAGATTGGTTCTCCTGGCAAGAAATTATAATACTACTTAGTATTACGAAGCTCAGCTTCTTTAATCTCTTTAACCCATATTTCTTTATTGTTTGCATCATATAAAGTATATCGTAAAACTCTTTCTTTTAATTTACCACTAATTTCAATTAGACCAAATGCCCTTTCATTGCTACAATAGTTTGCCTCTCTAAATGAGTTCTTTTCTTCGCATCCTTTTAGATTCCTACCTGCAGTTAAAGGTGAGCAAGTGAAGTCGTACAAAGGTGGCAAGTTTGGTCTTGCTAACTTAGAAATTTCACTAAAATGCCTATCTCCATCTAAGAATATTACTCCTTCTATTTTCTCTTCTTCAATCATATTAAGCATTCTTTGTCTTTCTTCAGGATAAGTTGAATAATTTTCAAATAAAGCCGCATCTGTTAATATTTGCCCACCTGTGCAAACGAACTTGAAAGTAGCTCTGCTAAATGCTAATTTATCTCTAAGCCACTCCAATTGCTCTTTACCGAAGTAATCTTTATTTTTATCCTTTGACTTATTGGCTGCTCTAAAGTATCTATTATCCAATAAGATGAACTCACAATCACCCCATATAAATGAAGTAAATATTCCCTTCCCATCTCTACCATAAGTTGGATTTAGCCAATATTTACTAAACACTTCTCTAGCAGTTTCTTTCAAGGTGAAGCCCCTATCGCTGTCATTTGGTCCATAGTCATGGTCATCCCATACTGCATAATGATGTGTATTGGCAAGAAGGGGTTGCAATTCCTCTAAAGCTCTAGTATGGCTGTATCTATATAGAAATCCATTCTTCGAGTTGTAATCGGCTTCGTTAGTATATACATTATCACCAAGCCAAATCATAAAGTTTGGATTTTTAGTATAAATTGAATTCACAATATTGTAGCCACCACCATATTTCTCACCAGGTCTATCCGTTGTAGAGTCATTTACAAAAAAGCATGAGCCGATTGCAAATTTGAAATTTGGAGGGTCTTTTCTAAATAACCAATGGCTTTGAGTAGTAAATTCTAAAGGGTAATTGAATTTTAAAACCTGTTTTGTTTCTTGATTAATAACTTCATACTTATATTTCCTATCAGGTAATACTGACAAGCTAAAGATATTGATATATCCATTCAAAGTGGGGAAAACTTTTGTATTGGTTGCGGTTGAAATGCTTGTATCATTACCCGAAAAATATCTGATACTTAATGGTGTAATTGATTTCTGCTCAATCCAAATTCCTACTTCCTTTGGTTCATTATACCCCAACATTGGACCTGAAATAATTTGCTTATCAAATGCAAATAAATCATTACAAGCTAAAGTTAAAAGTAAAAAGTAAAAGAAAAATGAGCTTCTTTTCATACTATTTCCTATTATATTATTGATAACAGCATTTACTAATATATAAATTCATCATTATTAATTGTAATGATAAATCTAAAATTAGTCAAAACTAAAATCTAATTTGTAAGCCCAAGTTGAAATTCCTCGGATTTCCGAAATAAACTTCCGCAGCATCTGCATTGTGTAACCTTGCCGTTTGTGATTCATTTAATATACCTGTTCTATTGTCGGTAGCATCTGCTATGTAAGTATTATTAAACAGATTAAATACACTAGCAACTAACCATAAATCAAATCCCTCCTCAGGGAATGGTATTCTGTAATTAACATGTAAATTACTTAAATAATAAGCAGGTATCTGCCATGGTTGATTTCTATCTATATACTCGACTATATTATTCCTCTCTTGCTTTACAATTGGTCTTCTTGTTTCAGGGTTAAAATCTGAATAGTGATTAGCAAATAGATTGTTAGTCATATTAATACTAAGCCCTTGAATAGGGTAGTAGTTGAAGCTAAGCCCAAGTACAGTTTGAGCCGCATCGCCAACTCTAAGCCCTTGAGTATATACTTTTATTGCAGGTAAATCTGTACCTGAGTAATTGTCAGGACGGAAATTTGCCACTATGTCGTTAGTCCATCTCCAGTCACCAATAGAAGCAAAGCCCCTTATTTGTAGTTCTCTTATTGGTCTGTACCGCATATCCAATTCAATACCCATGTGTCTTGCGTTTAAGCCTGCTAAATTGTAACGGTAGTCATTGCCATCACTACCACGAGTAGTTACAGCCCAATTTCTATCTCTCCAATCTGTAAGGTATAAGTTTAGATTTGCATTAAATTCTCTTGACCTATAGCCTGCACCCAATTCAAATGCCATTACTTTCTCATTTAGTGTATTCGCAAATAGGGTATTATCATTTGCAAATACCGTATTAAACAAAGGTGGACGTGAGTAATATCCGATATTAGTAAATAAATTGAATTCTTCTGTAAGGTTAATATTACCACCAAATTTTATAGTATAACCTAAAAAGTTTTGCCATTCAGTTTCTCTTCCTGCACCCCACTTGAAGTTAGTCCTTGCTACTTCATTTGGCAATCTGAATAAATCTTCTCTTTTATATCCAGTATTTGAAAGTGATACATTTAAAAAGGTAAGTATATTATCAAATTTGTATTCTACTTGTCCGAAGCCACCCAACCAATTTACATAACCATTGTAATTATAATCTATTTTATCACCAAGATTTGCTGTCATTAATTTCCTAGCTTTTGCAGAATCATTAGCGTTACGATTAGCATATAGCTTATCAATTTCGAATTGTATATTCAAATCTGCAACTGAATCTACAAACGTACCAGTCTCTTGCCCTGAAGCTACAGGTCTTCTGATAGTCTGTATGTAGTAATCGCCACCAATTAGATTACGAACCTCTCTCCAATGTAGCCCTTTGTAATATCTAATATCAGTTCCACCTTGTATAGTAAGACCTTTTATTGGCTTTGTTTCATAAGTGCCAAGCCAACCAGTCCAAAAGTGATTGTTAACCGAGTTCTGAATTACTCTTGTAGATTTAGATAAATCTGGGTCATATTTTAAATCTTTATTAAATCTATTTATTGAATCAATTCTATTATAGTTAATCTGACCAGTCAAAGGGTCTGTAAAGTGTCCTGGTCCAGCTGGTGCACTTCCACCGCCCTCTCCGGTTGATACATAAAATACATTCGTAATACTTGATTTTTCATCTAATTGCCAATGCCAATTTATATTTGCTTGTGGTTTATGGAAGTAATTTACCCTTTCATTTAAAGAATTATCATATCTCAACTGCCTTGAAGAACCATTCTGAAATTCTTGCACTTGGCTTGCTCTATCATACTTTCCCCAATGCTGATTAAATAATATCCCTCTATTAGTAAGTGATGCTGTCGAAGGAGATATTACAATTCCTAAATCTCTCGCTTCATCTGCATTATATAGCTCTATTGGTTGTCTAAAGGTTCTCTGCCCATGTTCCTGTGGTGCTCCCATTACATATACATCTATTTGGTGTTCATCACTCACATCCCAACTAAAACCTAAATAATAATTCCAAGCATCAAAATAAAGTTTATCTATTATTCCTTCTGAGTCTTTTCTTCCTACCAATAACGATAAAGCAAAATCGCCAACTTTACCAGTATTATAGCCCAAAATAGTCTGTCTATAAAACTCACCTAAATTATTATTAGGTGCCCCACTTACTTCTTGTTTAAATCTAAATCCCGGCTTTTGTAAAGCGGCATCTGTTATCATATTGATTGTTCCACCTACAGATGGATTTGCTAATTTCCCTGCACCCAACCCTCGTTGAACTTGAAGTTCTGCCATTACGTTGCCAAGTCCATCCCAATTTGACCAAAACACCTGTCCTGTTTCCATATCATTTACTGGTACACCATTTACTAATACTGCCACATTCCTTTGATTAAAACCACGAACATTCACTCGTGCATCGCCATAACCACCACCCGATTGAGTTGCATAAACACCCGGTGTCTCATTCAATATCATTGGAATATCTCTTGAACCAAGTCGAGTTTGTAAATCTTCTTTCGTTAGCTTGGCAAATGCAATTGGCGTTTCTCTAAATGTAGCCCTTGAGCTTACTACTTCCAACGATTTCGAGAGTGTAGCTTCTTCTTCCATTGTGAAATTCAGGACTACATCATTTGTTTTTATATCAATTTCTTCTTCAATAGTCTTTCTACCGATATACTTAATAGTAATCTTCGTATTACCTTTAAAATCACCTTTTAAGGAATATTTCCCTTGCTTATCTGAAGTTGTTCCTTTCTTTGCTGAAATCACTTGAACAGTTGCACCAATAAGTGGATTATCCTCTTCATCTGTTACAATACCTCTTATAGTAACTTCCGAAAATAGTGAGCAAGAAAAGATTATTATCAGAGAAAGTATTACTTTTACCATTTGTACCCAGTTTTAAACAGTACAAAATTAACTTTCAAATGTAAGTATTGTGTTAAGAAGAGTTTAAGAATTATTATCTCAAAAAATCTATGCTAAAGCATAATAATAATTGCATCACTAACTACTTTTTTTATTAGTAACCAAATATTTTTTTATGTGTTTTATATTTATTAAGTTAGAGAAAAGTTCATTTACTTTTAGGTTTTCACTTATATAATTAAAAGGGATAATTATGAAAAACCTAATATATGCCTTAGGGCTTTTTATATTTACCTACTATAGCTACGCTGATTACCCCTGGAGTTTTTCAGAAGTATGGAGTGTACCAGTTAAGTTTGGCTCTGATGACCTTACAACTGCTTTGAGCTATCTTAAGCTTTCACCTGATGGAAAGGAAGTAATACATTTCAAACCTTGGAATTGGACAATTAATTGGTACAATTCAGAAACTGGAGAAAAAATAAAGCAATTAAACGCACCAGATAAAATGTTTGGAGCTATTTTGATAAATAATGGTACAAAATTAATGTACACAAATAGAGAAGGAAGGATTGTTGAAGCAACTTATCCCGATATTAATAAAATTAAAACATATTTCCAAGCTGTCGGATATAAATTTCAATATTTTGCAAGTTTAAATAAGGTAGCTTTAATTGATTTAAAAGAAATAAACTTAATAGATTTGGAAAAGGAAATCATATTAGAAAAAATAACAATTCCTTATAGCGAAGAGGCAGTATACTCTATTTCAACCAATAAAGCTGCCTATATTACAACTTCTAACCTTGATACACAAAGTGAAGCATGTTATGTAAATGTAGTAGATGAAGACGGAAAGTTAGAATTTCAATATGCACTACGTTGTGGAAGTGCAATATTGGCAGATAGAGTAAGAATAATAGCAGTCAGCAATGATGGGAACTTATTAGCTTTTCATGGTAAAGATTTGCATTTGTATATTTATGATTTTAGAACTGGAGAACTAAAGAAAAGTAGTACAATGGGTGGTCAAATAGGTATAATGGAGTTCACCTCTGATAACAATTATGTATATATAGGAAATAATGGATATGGAATAAGTAGGATAAATGTGGAAACTCTCCAAATGGAATCGTTAGGTGGAGGTTATGTAGATAGAGACCTATGTTTTAATTTTGATACCACTGCTCAATACACTTTAACTTCTTCTGAAATTAGAAAATATAATATTAAACGTAATATAAGTAGCATAGAAGAAACAGAACTAAAATTAGTAAAAAGTTACACTCAATCAGATGGTATTTTGAACATAGAGCTAATTGATTATAGTCAAGTTAGAGCTATAACAATAAGCAATATGCAAGGAAAGATTTTGACTTCAGTAAATACCTTCACATCCAAAACCACACAAATTGACATTTCGACCTATCCTAAGGGAACTTATTTCGTTACTATACTTACAATTGATAATCACAAAGAAATAATAAAAATAAGCATTTAAAAATTTACAAAAAAGCCACCTTATAGGTGGCTTTTTTTATTTTCTAACTAAGTTATCTTCCAATAGAGTAGTAATCAAAGCCAAGCTCTTTCATAGGTTGTACTTCAAATACATTTCTACCATCAAAAATTGTTTTATCTTTAATTTTAGAAAGTAGTACTTTCATATCAGGTGAGCGGAATACAGTCCATTCTGTTGCAATTATAAGAGCATCAGTATTATCTAAGCATTCATAGTGGCTTTTAGAATATTCTATCTTATCGCCATAGATAGCTCTTGTGTTATCAATTGCTTCTGGGTCATAAGCTTTTACCTTTGCACCCAAGGAAAGTAGTAAGTCAATTATTCTATATGCTGGAGCTTCCCTTACATCATCAGTTTCAGGTTTGAAAGATAATCCCCATAAAGCAAAAGCTTTATTTGATAAATCGCTACCATACTTTCTTGTAATTTTATCAAAAAAGAAATTCAGTTGTGTATCATTTACTTTTTGAGCAGATTCAATAATAGTAAGTGGTGTACCTGCTTCTTTGGCAGAATAGCTTAATGCTCTTACATCTTTTGGAAAGCAAGAACCACCAAAGCCAACACCAGGGTAGATAAACTTATTACCAATTCGTGGGTCACTTCCCATACCTATACGAACTTTATCTATGTCAGCACCAACAGCTTCGCAATAACGAGAAAGTTCGTTCATAAATGAAATTTTAGTAGCCAAGAAAGAGTTTGAGGCATACTTTGTAAGTTCCGCAGAGTGCAAATCCATTATTAGTATTGGATTATTATTTCTTACAAATGGCTTATATAGTTCTTTCATTATCCCTGCTACATACTCGCTATCAGTACCTATTACAACTCTATCAGGATATGTTGCCTCTTCTATGGCAAAACCCTCACTTAAGAATTCTGGATTACTTACTATAAATACGTTATCAGCATCAGGTAATACTTCTTTGAAAATTGCTTTTACTTTATCACCAGTACCAACAGGTACAGTGCTTTTATTAACAATTATTTTTTTGTCTTTTATGTTATTATCTTTAATATAATTAGCAATTACTTTGCTAGCATTTAGTACATGATTCAAATCAGCAGAGCCATCTTCATTAGGAGGAGTTGGCAAGCAAAGAAATACGATTAAGCATTTATCTAATGCTTCGCCAAGATTAGTTGAAAAGTGTAATCTACCCTCTTCAATATTTTTTTCCATTAATCTATCAAGACCGGGTTCGTAGATTGGACAAATCCCTTGTCGCATTTTGTTTACTTTTGCTTCATCTATATCAATACATAGTACATTATTTCCAGTTGCTGCGAAAGTTGTACCTGATACTAACCCTACATATCCAGTGCCGATTATTCCAATTTCGTAAGACATTAATTTTTCAAAATGTTAATACAGAATTGCAAAATAAGAATTTCTATACTTATTTTTTGTTAATTCTTAGTCTATCTTCAGTTATTTATTAATAATAAGGTTTTGAATTTGTTGGTAATTGGGAGTGGAGAACTTCACAAAGTAATTACCTGCTTCCAAATCACTTATATGTGTTGTAAGTGAGTAAGAACCAAAAGGCATTTCAGCATTAGTCTCATACAGGGTCTTTACAAGCTGACCGGTTACATTATAGATTTCAAATTTGTAATTTGTCTTTTCACCTAAAGTGTAATTAAGCTTTACTTGCCCATTTGTTGGGTTTGGTATAATTAATTGGAAATTGTATTTCTCGCCACCGTAGATAACCGTATTAATATTACATTGCCCACCAACATTCAAGTAAGACTCAAGTGGAGTATTCTGCAAATCTAAAAACAAAATATTAGTTGTTTCAAAATTGCTAATTGAAGTTCTCATTAAGTTCAAAGAGCTATCCGGTACTACTATTACAAATGTTGCCTTAGCAATCATACCTGCTTTCAAACTATCAATTCCTTTGAAGTTAAACTGCAAGAAGTCATCAGTTATTTGAATTTCGGGCTGAGTATTTGGTATTAAGTTCTCTGTTCGTATCAGCTTCATTGCTTCTCTGCGGTATTCTAACCGAAGATTAAAGCTCAAATCTTCAATCCAATACTGAATACCTTGATAGTTAGCACTTAAGTCTTTTTCGAAATAGATTGGTATTGTAACTGTATCTCCAATAGTACTATTTACAGTATCTACTGAGTTATAATTGATGCTTATGTCAGTTGCAACAGGGTATGGTGGTGCATAAGAACTACCAAATATCATATTGCTATCAATCATATCACAAGGTACTATGATAGAATAGTCCTGCTTTTGATTTAATGTATCTTTTTTTCTAGGGCAATAGCGAAGTGTAAAAGTAGCTGTTTGATTAGGTATCAATACGCTTGCTACAGGTGGATTTACATTAACTAATGTTACTCCACTTGGTAAGTTTAATAGGTTATTAACTTCTAAGTTAACCTCTCCAGTATTTTGTATTACTAAATCTCTTTCAGTACAATCCAATACTCTTACACTATTGAAATCAACATCTGATAAAATTCTGAAATCTGATTTTTTAGTCTTAACTAAAATCTTATCTGTAGTAGTAATTATCTGGTATAGTATTACCTCTTTTGTATCAAATTGAATTGAATCTATTTTGAAGGTGTCTTGTACTGTAGCTCTTGTTCTTGGCTTAAACTCTGCAATCAAGAAAGGACGAAGTGAATCTACATCACAAAGGTTTTCTATAAAGAAATCCATTCCAGGTTCCTTAGCAAAGCTATTGGTTAGCTTAGGGCTTCTATTAAAGCAGTTACTACTAAAATATGGTGAAGTATATCCAATATAATCGAATAGAGTAGTATCATATCCAATCCTACATCTAATATCTACAGTTCCAGCTGGTATTTTTCTATTTGCAAATACAGGCAGAAATAGTCTTTCACAGCTAATTATTGAAATTGAGTCAATTTTTTGAACTGGGTCTTGAAACGCAAAACCCATTCCAAAAGCTGGAGCAAATCCGCTTCCCATTACTAATATAGTTGTATCTTGGAATATACAAGGTGAAGAGAAATGAATCTTCATCTTAGCACTGTATTGCTTGGGTGCTCTTGGTTTAAAATCTACTTTTATTTTAAATGTATCATTACCAGTTATAGTAATTGGAAATGATTTTTTAAGTGAATCACTTGCAAAAAATACATTATCTGCTGGCTCAAAAGTGATAGAATCTATCGTTACACCAGAGCGAGCAGGGTTTACATCTATATCAGGAATAGTAATTTTAGCATATTTGGGTTGTGCAAAATTGTCTACTCTTGTAGGTGGGAAAGCTACTGAATCGGGAGATGGCTCCATAAATAGCATCTGCTTACCGCTTATAAATCTATCGAAAGCAGCAGTCCAACCTGGTCCTCGTGAACGTATATGTATTTTTGCAGAATGAACTATACTATCTCTGATTGCCAATGATTTCGGACAATAAAAAATGCTTAAAGTATCTATTGTTGAACTTGGAATATCAAAAGGTAATTTTCCAACATTGCTTTTAGTTAACCATGAAAAGAATTGAGGATAAGGGTCACTTACTCCTACTCCGTCTATCCAAATAGAGTCAATTGTAGTTGCATTTACTAGTGAATTATTTTGTAATGGTATTTTCCTTTCTTCACATTCACAAGGTCTTATAAAACCATAGGTTATTAGAGTTGTGTTCATCTCAATGGGAACTATCTTAGATTTACCTGTTAATTCTCCTTTAGATGATATAGTACAAGGTTTACTAGCAAAAGCTCTAATATAACCAAGATAATCCATCAACTTTTGAGGATAAAACTCAACAGTTACTTCTATAGTATCTCTTGGTTTTAATGTTCTATTCTTAAAATCTAAAGGGTAAATAATATAGAATGCAGAATCAATATTCACTGAATCAAGAGTTATATCAAGAGATGAAATATTCTCTATCAGTATCTTCCTTCTTCTTTTTTCACCAACCTCGATTGTCCCATAAGTAGTTTTATCTGATATAAACAACTTTGGTAATGAAGACGTACCATAAAGCTTTGCAGACCATTTTACATTATCAGAAGTATAATAATCCAAGAAAGCTCTATCTGCTCTATCTTGAGTTACATCATTAGGTGAATATCTGAAAATAAACCTTTGCTTTTCTCCAGACTTCAATGTACTCGTAAATCCACTCAAGCTCGGTGGCTCTACAATAGAGAATTTAGTTGAAGGGTCATTTAATACAAATCTATTTAATACTTCGGTGGTAGTTGTATTGTTTATTATTTCAATAGTATCAAGTTGGCTTCCACAGGCAATTACATTTGTGGTTCTCATCTCATTTGGATTAAAAAGGAATCTCTCATTGACACCTCTACCCTTTATCGGAATACACTTAGATTCAAAACACCTTGTTTCAAAGTAGCAAATCTCATCTAAGTATAAGCTATCTGATATTGGTCTGAATTGAACTGCAATACTTTGGGTTTGTCCTGGCTGAACTCCAACACTCCTCCCAGTTGGGAAGAAAAATGCATCTCCTCTACGTAAATAAAATTGAACATTAATAGCTTCATTGCCTAAATTCTTTACTGATACATTTACTTGCCTATCTTGTCCAACTATCACAGTACCAAAATCTACATCTGTAACAGTAAAATCTAATTTAGTATCAATACATTTACCGCTTACATATACTACTTTGCGAATAACGCAGCCACCAGCTTTACCATAAAATATTATACTATCATTATATGTACCTGCTTGTAATGGAGCAAATCGAATATATTTTTGTTGATTAAATATATTTGGTTCTAAAGTCAGTGGGAAATTTAGATTAGATGCTTCAAAATTCTTTGGAACTCTCATCGAATCTAAAGTTATAGCAGTAGATGATAAATTTATGTATTGAAATAAAAATGGATTCGAAAAATAATTAATACAGACTTCACCAAATCTTATAGAATCTAAGTTTGTTCTTCTATTAAAATCTAATACTTTAAGAATTTCTTCTATTTTACCTCTTACCGGAATACTTCCATTACCCGAACATAAATCGGTTGAATTAATTCTCAAAGTATCAAAATGAAAACCATTCGTGTCATTTGGAAAAAGCCGTACAGTTATATCTATACACCCATCTGGTTGTAAATTAATTGGAAAGTTCGTGGGTGAAACTATTTGAAATATATTCTTTTTAAAAGATAACCCATTAATAGTGATTACTTTATTACTTCCACCTTTTGCTAATGAAGTATTGTTACATATCTTTATAGTTTTTTCTCTATATGGTTCTTGGACACAATTCTTCTTGGCGATTCCAAGGTCAATACTATCTACGCTTGCTTTTAAGTCAGTTTCTCTTACAAAATCTACTCTTTGAAGTACTATTGCTTGACCGCATCTATTTTGCCTTTCAATGTAAATTCTAGGTGATACCTTCCCTACGTAATTAGAGTTATATGAAAATGTAAAAGATGTTGTTCTATTTGGTGAAAGCTGAACAAAAGTTTGATTAAATTGAAAATACTGTGGTCTATCTAAAATTCTAATTCTTGCCATAGAACCACAAAGTGAAGTATCGGTTACTTTTATTTCATATACTTTTCTTGTAGCACATCTTATAGTATCAGGAAATACAGGCATCTCTACTATAAATGGCTTGTACTCAGCTCTATTGCTTGGCTCACAAACTGCACCACTTCTCAAATCACCAAAGTTTCCCTTATTAGATGCATCGCAAAGTTGAAAGACTGTTCTTGCTTCATTACATCTGTAGTATAATTGTAATCCAGAGTAAGAATCATTCAAAGAAATATCTTTTTGGCAATTTATTTCTATAAAGTTTAATACTTTATTCCAAAGTCTTACTTCATCTATTTGACCTCTAAAGGTTCTATTATTAGTGCTATTAGAAAGTGCATTCGTACTTGCTATTTGCAATGATAAATTTTTATTTTCTAAATCTCTTAATCTTGAAACAGGATAATTTGCGTTTCTTGCTTTAGAAATTTCTGCACCATTTATTAGTATTGATGCTTCTTGGGTTGCTCCATCAAAGGTTACAGCCAAGTGAAACCATGTTTGGTTAAGATTACCAACAAATGCTTTTGCTATTGTATTATCCGTTTGTCCTAAATTGGTATTTGTTCCATTTATCTCAAAGCATATGCTATCAGTTGCATCTATATAAATCGCCCATACATCATTTTTATCCTGTCCAGGTCCCCAAATTCCGGCTACAAACTGCTTAAATCCTCTTTCTAAGTCTGGCTTTAGCCAAGCTTCAAAGGTCATTTTATCAGTAATACTATTTAGAGTGCTTTTTTTTACATCTACATACTGAGCACCTAATCCTTTATTCACCTTTATGGTAATAGCATTACCAATACAAGCTTGAGCATTACCGTTGTTATCACAAGGAGCTACAGCGTATATATTAATACTAATTAGTAATAACAATATGTAAATGAAATTCTTCACTAATTAGCAACTATAAATGGTTTAACATATCTTTTGCCATTTACTTCTATACTCGCAATATAAGAGCCATTTACTAAGCTATTAAAATTGAAAGTATGTTCTCCATTATGTAACTGACCATTATGTAATGAAGCAATTTCAAATCCTTTAATGTTATAAATACTTACACTTGTTTGCTGCGAGTTTTTCAAGGTAAAGCTTATCTTTCCACTACCAAAAGATGGATTCGGATAAATATTAAGATAATCATTATTATTAAACTCTACCTCATCAACAGAGCTTATTCTTTTTTTAAGTACACCGAGTGGAAATATTTTCTCTCCAAATACTGCTTCGGTATCTTCTTTTGTACCATCAAACCATGATTCTATGAAATCTGCATAAAGTCTGCGGAAATCAAAATTATGCCTAATGTTTGCATTTTCATCTAAATCATCGAGCTTAGGTGGATTTCCAAATCTACCTGAAGAAATATAATTTGAAGAGCCAAACATAAATTGAACTGATGCAGAGCCGTGGTCAGAGCCACGAGAGCCATTATCATAAGCTCTTCTTCCAAATTCGGTAATGGTCATACCTGCAACTCTATCAACGAAACCTTGCTTAGTAGCATCAACCATAAATGTACTTATAGCTAATGATAATTCTCTAAGTAAATTAGGGTGTTGTCCGCTGAATGGGTCTCTCATTTGCTGAATGTGCATATCGTAACCACCTTGAGTTACATAATATACTTTTGATTTTAAACCACCAGAAATCATTTTTGCTATGATTCTGAATTTTTCTACCAAGCCACCACCTGCATATTCTACAGTGTTCTTTCCATTTGTATCAGCAGCTTTTATTGCGTTAGAATATGCCTCAGATTGTCTTGCAACGGTTGAGATAAAGTTAAATTCCTTACCATAATTACTTAATTCATTAGAAAGACCAGATTTTGGTGTAAGTCCAACCCCTAACTCATAAAACCTATTGATGTTTGTAAGTGCAATTCCCATATCCCCTTTATTACTTCTTAAAGCAAGAGGCATTACACCACCTACATTTATTGCTAAAGGATGTTCAGGAATTTCTACTGGATAATTTGTTAGTTTTGAAGCAAAATATCTACCCAACCATCCTTCTAATAGAGGAACCTTAGGGTCTGTACTTAATATACCACTTCCCCATATATCTTGACCCCTAAAATGTGACATTGTGTATTCATCGTAACCAACTGCTTCTATTACAGCTAAATTACCATTTGCCATTAATCCCATCATTCCGTCATTATAAATATCTTTACACAAGGCAGGGTGCATATAAAGGTCTGTTTTATCAAACCTATAACAATCTTCCTTCAACAAGCGTATATTAGGTCTTATTTGGTGATAGACGTCATTTTCTACCGGAATAATTGTATTTAAGCCATCATTTCCTCCTGATAGCTCTACAATTATCATTATATTATCATTTTTTAGGAAATCATAAGCTGATAAGCTATTTACTTTGGGTACAAAATCATTTGCATTAAGCACATAAGGGCTAATAGCTAAAGCCCCACCAACAGCTGCACTTGTTTTAAGAAATTCTCTACGTATCATTCTTGTTTTTCCTTATGATAATTGATAATCAGGTTCTGCAACAACTTCATTGAAAAGTGCTTTTAAACCATTTGCTATTAATTCAGATTTTGTATCTACTGCGTTTTTCCAAGTTGATTCACTTAGCTGTGTAGTCTGTGTTAATACCTGTAAATACCTTGCTCTTCTTGAATTATCAACTTTTTTTGGTAAAGTTACTTCTAAAAAAGTATCTAAGAATTGATTCAAGTCAGTATTATTTTTTATTTGGTCAATAAAAAAATACATATTTTCTGACTTTGCTAATTTTATTATTTCCCTACAGTGCCTTACTCTAGCAGGATATGTCTTTGTATTTATCCAAGCATGGTAACCTTTCCAGCCAGATACATCAGGTGCATTATAGAGGATTTGTTCACTTTCTGCTAATGCATTATAAATACCTGTATATGCAAAATTTAACTGTTTAGAAAGAGTAGCATATAGTTCAATCGGTGATTTAATTTGAGCTGAAAAGTATTTTTGCTCGTAAAAAAAATCAGAAGTAAAAAGTTCTTTAAATACTGGTCTTAATTCAAAGTTAGATGATACAAATTTATCAGCCAGTATTTTAATATGTGAATTATCAACATCTCCTTTACTTGAATAAACATAATTCAAATAAAATTTCTTTGCCATAAAGCTACCAATAGCTTCCGGTCTTCTTTTGAATAATATGTTTATCAATCCTAATACTTCCTCTTCTCTTACTTTATCAATATTATTATCAGCGATAGTACGAGCTAGAATTGGTTCACCCATTATTGTCTTTGCTGTAATATCATGTTGGTCTGGGTCAAAATATGTATCAAAGTTATTGAATACTTTTCTATCTCCTAAATGAGCAGTTACTCTCCAACCTGTTAATACCCTCGAGCCTTCTCTAATATCGCCTTCTGAATAATTCCCAATACCCATTGTGAAAAGCTCCATAAGCTCACGCATATAGTTTTCATTAGGATTCTTCTTTGTACTTTCATTTAGACTTTGGAATAAGAGATATGCTCCATCTAAAGACATTTCCTCTACAAATTTTTTATAGTTTCCAAGTCGATATCTTCTAATTTTGTCTAAATTTCTGTATAATAATGTAGGAGGTATAAGGTCTTCCCCATCATAATTATATGCTATAATCCAGTGTGTATGCCAAAAAAGAGAAAGTTTCTCCATACACTCTTTTTTAGTAGTATCTTCTTTAATCATCAATCCATACCACCAACCAAGGAACTGTCCATAGCGTGTATTTAATTGGCTTTGAAGCTTACCTCTTAGCTCAGGGATTGACCTAGCTGGATTTTCCAAAATATTATCAAGCCAACCTAAAGCACTGCTATCAGGCAATTTATTAGAATTTTCAGGTAAATATTCTTTACCTTCACCAAGCAATCTGTCAACCGCTATGGAAACATCCATACCTGTATAATAGTCCAATTCAGATGGTGTAAAGCCAAAATTAACTCTACGAAGTAAATGGGCTGCTTGCTCTCTACTTAATGCACCATTAATTGCAAGATTGGGCTTTTGGTCTTCAACAAACTCTGAAATATCTCCTTGAAAATCAGATATTTCTGTATCCACCAATTGATTAGTTAGGAATTCTCTTCTATTCATATCTACTCTTTTTAATCCATTAGAATTAACTTTTTTTAATTAATGAAATTTCACTACTTATGTTACAAGTTGAATTTACTTTTTATTTATTGGCGTTTGCACTTCAATTAATACTGTTCTACAGTAAAATCTTCCTTCAGGAGTAATGTTGTCTAAATGAGATTTATTAGAACCAACACCTTTAACTTCAGTAAACTTAAATTCAGGTTTTAAATTTAATATAAAATCCTGAACTGCCAATGCTCTCTTAGTAGATAATTCTTTATTGTGTTGCTCTTCGCCTAATTTATCTGTAGAGCCAGTTATTTTTGTTGTAGAATTTGGTGCTATAGTAAGCCCAACAAAATCTTTCAGCATTTCTTGATTTTGAGTAGTAATTTCTGATTTATCAAAATCAAAAACTATAAGATTTAGTCTTCCTAACTCAAATTGATTTTTAGTCATATTAATTTCAAATTGAGCTGAATGTTGTTCTGCTTCTGAATTCATACCTTGCACTTTTAATACAGCATAGAAATTCTTGCCCTTTTTACTTGCTAATTTTGTCATGTATTCCTGAGTTAAATTAATAGAATAACTCGGTGGTAAAGTACCAACTATATTATCGAAAAATATTGGCTCATTATCTGCATAAAGTATTAACTCAGCGTTTGCAGGCCTTTTTTCATCATTTACATTGAATTTTACCGTAAGCTGTTCATTACTAGCTTGATATTCTAAAAATTTTGAATGATAAACTGGTTTTAGTATTTCAGGGTTATTTGAGTAAAGTTCAACTCTTCTATTTTCTTCATAACCTTCTTGATAGTTCAAACTTGTAGCTTTTGAAGGAACATCTTTAGATTTAACAATTATTTGATTTGAGTTTAAACCCCAATTCTTTTGTAAATACAGGGAAACTGT
>VYMC01000143.1_pt1 | contig 18407 bp, 18 predicted proteins | sample 5115301 | NCBI WGS metagenome assembly VYMC01 (sample SAMN12291802, study PRJNA351875) | freshwater metagenome | isolation source: freshwater lake | place: USA: Michigan, Wintergreen Lake | collected 2013-08-08 | reverse complement strand
CTTCTAGTATATGCATCTTTAGAAATCTGCTTAGCAAGTTCCTGCTTAATAATTTCATAATTTTGTAGCTGTACATTTTTGTCTTTAAAGAATACTCTTATTTTGGAAGTATCATTAGTAGCAAAGGCACTAAGAGTAAGAGTTGCAAATATCAAAAAGAGTTTAAACATTGAAGTCAGTATTAATAACAGGAGCAGGAAAAAGATTAGGAAGAGAACTTGCAACAAAGTTTAAATCACTCGGTTGGAAAGTTTTCATCACTTACAATTCTACTACTCCAAAAAATAACGATTATTTTGATAACTCATTTCAAGTAAATCTACTTAATTCAAATGAGATTGATGAACTATTCGGTAAAATTAGAAAAGAAGTTAAGCATCTTGATTTAGTAATTTCAAATTCAGGTGTATTTCCAAAGCAAAAATCATTGCAAAATGTAACTGAAGATGATTGGGATATGGCAATGGGAGTGAATCTAAAAGCACACTTTTTAGTTGCTAAGAGCTATCAAAAATTTTTTCAAAGTGGCAAAATAATAAATATTGCTTCATTAGGTGGGATTGAGATTTGGAGTCAAAGAATCCCTTACAATGTTTCAAAAGCAGGTTTAATTCAATTGACTAAAGTACTTGCACGGGAAATGGCTCCTAATTTTGCTGTGAATGCAATTTCTCCTGCTACAATACTTCTTGAAGATGAGCCAATTGAGGAAATATTAAACATAGAGAAATACATTCCTATGAAACGACATGTCTACTTTAGTGATTTATTTGAACAAGTAAATTTCTTAGCAAATTGTACAAATTATATTACTGGACAAAACTTAATTATTGACGGTGGCTATAGTTTAGTAAAATCTTTGAGATGAATATAAAGAAGGAAAGAAATGTCTAATAAAGAATCAAACTTTACACATCCTATAAAAGCATACGAAAATGCTGAATTTATAAACAGTAGAGATGGTCGTTTACTAAGAATAATGTCTGAATACTTATATCCAGAATTAAATTTAAAAAAACATCATGTTGCTAATACAATAGTAGTATTCGGTAGTGCAAGGACAATGTCAACAAAAGCTTGGAAAAGAAAAAAATCTGAGTTATCAAAAAATATTAAACTAGAAAAGAATAAAACTGTTCTTGCAAAGCTGGAGAAAGAATTTGCAAGACATCTAAAGTTAGAATTTACAAGTAAATACTATGACGAGACAGTAAAACTAGTTGAATTAATTACAAATTGGACTAAAAATCTACCAACAAATAAGAAGTTCTTTATTTGTACTGGAGGTGGTGGTGGTATGATGGAAGCTGCAAACCAAGGTGCTTACAATACTAAAGCTGAAAATATTGGCTTTAATATCCAATTACCGTTTGAGCAACAACCTAATCCTTATATTACTCCTGAACTAAATTTTGAATTTCATTATTTCTTTATGAGAAAGTTCTGGTTTGCCTATCATGCAAAAGCTATGATTGCAATGCCTGGTGGATTTGGGACGATGGATGAACTGTTTGAAATTCTAACTTTAGTTCAAACTGGTATTTTAACAAAGAAAATGCCTATAATCCTTTATGGTAAAGAATTTTGGCATGAGTTATTGAATTTCAAATTTCTTTCAGATATCGCTATGATAAATGAAGAGGACTTAAGTTTGTTCCATTATTGTGATAGCCCACAAGAAGCATTTGAGTGTCTAAAGACAGAGTTATCTGAGTTGCTATTTATAGATAAGTTTGAAGAGTAATAATAAAGGAAATAATGAATAAAACTAAATTAGAAAATGTTAATAGTATCTTAAATGAAAGGATTTTAGTCCTAGATGGTGCTATGGGCACTATGATTCAAAAACATAATCTTACAGAACAAGATTTTCGATGTGAAAGATTCAAGGATTTTCACATCGATTTAAAAGGAAATAATGACTTACTGGTATTAACTCAACCTGAAATAATTAAATCAGTTCATCGAGAGTATTTCCAAGCTGGTAGCGATATTATTGAGACAAATACTTTCAATGCTAACAAATTTTCTATGGCTGATTATGAAATGTCTAATCTAGTAAAAGAAATTAACCTTGAAGCAGCAAAGTTAGCTAAAGAAGTTGCAAAAGAATTTAATATACAAAATCCAAGCAGACAAAGATTTGTTGCAGGTTCTTTAGGTCCAACAAATCAAACTGCATCACTTTCTCCTGATATAAATAACCCAGGATTTAGAAAAGTAAACTTTGAACAACTTTCTGAAGCTTATTATGAGCAATTTAGTGCCTTAATTGAAGGAGGCGTAGATTTACTTTTACTCGAAACTATTACAGATACTCTTAATACTAAAGCAGCTATTTTTGCTTTACATGAATATAAGAATAAGTATGGGTTAGACTTACCTTTAATTATTTCAGGTACAGTTGTAGATGCTTCGGGAAGAATTTTATCTGGTCAAACTATAGAAGCATTTTTAATTTCGATTGAACATGCTCCAAATTTAGTTTGCGTTGGGCTTAATTGCTCTCTAGGTAGCGACCAAATGCGACCTTATATTGAAGAATTAGCTGGAAAAGCTCCTTTTTATACTTCACTATACCCTAACGCAGGTTTACCTAATGAATTTGGTGGTTACGATGAAACTCCTGAGTTCATGGCAAGTGTAGCCAAAGAATATGCAGAATATGGCTTTGTAAATATTGTTGGTGGCTGCTGCGGTTCTACCCCTACCCATTTAAGTGCTATTGCTAAAGCTGTTGAAGGAATAAAGCCAAGAAAAATTTCTAGTAGAGAGAAGCTAATGCGACTTTCTGGCTTGGAACCATTAATTATTAGACCTGAAACAAACTTCGTAAATATTGGTGAAAGAACAAACGTTGCTGGTTCAATAGCTTTCAAGAAGTTAATAATTGAAGAGCAATTTGAAAAGGCTACCGAAGTAGCAAAACAACAGGTAGAAAACGGTGCTCAGGTAATTGATGTCAATATGGATGAGGCACTTCTTGACGGAGAGAAATCAATGAAAGAGTTCCTTAATATGGTTGCCTCTGACCCTGAAATTTCTAGAGTACCTGTTATGATTGATTCCTCAAAATGGAGTGTTTTAGAGACAGGGCTTCGCTGTGTACAAGGAAAGTGCATAGTAAATTCAATTTCACTAAAAGAGGGTGAAGAGCAATTTCTAAATCAGGCTAGATTAATCAAGCAATATGGTGCAGCTGTAATTGTTATGGCATTTGATGAAATGGGTCAGGCAGATACATTTAAAAGGAAAATTGATATTTGTGCCAGAGCATATAAGATTTTAACTGAAAAAGTTAATTTCAACCCTACTGACATTATTTTTGACCCTAATATCTTAACAGTTGCAACTGGCATTGAAGAACATAATAATTACGCGGTTAACTTTATTGAAGCTACACGTTGGATTAAAGAGAACCTTGCATTTGCTAAAGTAAGTGGTGGTGTATCGAATATCTCTTTTTCATTTAGAGGGAATAATTATGTAAGAGAAGCCATCCATTCAGTATTCTTATATCATGCAATTAAAGCTGGTTTAGATATGGGAATAGTTAATGCAGGTCAACTTGCTGTTTATGAGGAAATCCCTAAAGATTTACTTGAATTAGTTGAAGATGTAATTCTTAATAAAAGAGAAGATGCTACTGAACGGCTTATTAATTATGCAGAGCAAAATAAAGTTACTGATGAAAAAGATGTAACAGTAGAACAATGGAGAAACGATAGCGTTGAAGAACGACTTAAACATTCTCTTATTAAAGGTATAGTAGAATTTATTGAAGAAGATGCAGAAGAAGCAAGAGTAAAATACTCTAGCCCATTATTGGTAATTGAAGAACCATTAATGGCAGGTATGGATGTAGTAGGAGAATTGTTCGGTGCTGGTAAAATGTTCTTACCTCAAGTGGTAAAATCCGCAAGAGTAATGAAAAAAGCTGTTGCCTATTTAATCCCATTTATTGAAAAAGAAATGGAATCCACTGGCAGAAACTCAGCAGGTAAAATCTTGCTAGCAACAGTAAAAGGTGATGTCCATGATATTGGAAAAAATATAGTAGGTGTAGTGCTTTCTTGCAATAATTATGAGATAATAGATTTAGGTGTAATGGTACCTGCTCAGAAAATTTTAGAAGAGGCAATAAAGCACAAAGTTGATATAATTGGTTTAAGTGGTTTAATAACACCTTCTTTAGATGAAATGGTGCATGTAGCTAAGGAGATGGAAAGACTTGGTTTCAAAATACCATTATTAATAGGCGGTGCCACAACAAGTAGAGCTCATACTGCTGTGAAAATTGCTCCAGCATATTCTGGACCAGTAGTTCATGTTTTAGATGCAAGTAAATCAGTACCAGTAGCAGGTCAATTGATAACAGCTCATTTAAAAGATGAATTTACTTCCAAAATTAAAGAAGAATACGCCAAAATAAGAGAAGAACACCTTGCTCGTAACGCTGAAAAGAATCTTATAACACTTGAGGAAGCTCGTTTAAATAGTTTAAAATTAGATTGGGAAGATTATACAATTCCTACTCCTAACTTTGTTGGTAGAAAAGAATTTATTAGCTATGATTTACAGGAACTAAGGAAATATATTGACTGGACTTTCTTTTTCTTTGCTTGGGAACTTCGTGGTAAATTCCCCAAAATTTTTGATGACACAAAAATTGGCAATGAAGCTAGAAAATTATTTGATGATGCAAATAGATTGTTAGATAGAATAATAAATGAAAAATTACTAACTGCAAATGGCATTGCTTTTATAGGAGAAGCTAATTCTAATGGTGATGATTTTACTATTACTTCTAATGGAAAGAAATATGAGTTCTTTACATTAAGACAACAGACTAAGAAATCGGCTGAGTCAAATTTCGCACTTGCTGATTATGTAGCACCGGCTTCAAGTGATAAAATAGACTATATTGGTGCATTTGCTGTTACAGCTGGTATTGGTTTGGATAGTATAGTAGCTGAATTTGAGAAAGACCATGATGATTATAATTCCATAATGGCAAAAATATTAGCTGATAGATTGGCTGAGGCGTTTGCAGAAAAAATGCATGAAATTGTTCGTAAGGAATTGTGGGGTTACCAAAAAGATGAGAATATTACTATTGATGAAATGATTAGTGAAAAGTATGTTGGAATAAGACCTGCTCATGGTTACCCATCTTTACCCGACCATACAGAAAAAATAAAACTATTTGAAATGATTGAAGCTGAAAAATTGGGAATTAAATTGTCTGAATCATTAATGATGATACCAGGTGCTTCGGTTTGCGGTTTATACTTCTCACACCCTGAAAGCAAATATTTTGCAATTGGTAAGATTAGCAAAGAACAAGTTATTGATTATGCTAAACGTAAATCAATTACAATTGAAGAAGCAGAAAAAGCACTTTCACAAAATTTAGGGTATTAGAACTAAAAAAGTGACTAAAGAACAACAAATAGAATTAATAGACACTTATACAGATGCTTTGTATTCATGGGCTTACTATAAGGTAAAGATTAAAAGTGATGCAGAAGATTTAACCCAAGAAACATTATTAAAAGCTATCGAAAAAATTGATTCTTTTAAAGGAAAAAGTTCAATAAAGACTTGGCTTTTTACAATTCTGAATAATAAAATTTATGATTACTTTAGAGCAAAAATCCGAAAGAATACAATTTCATTAGATGATGATAATTTCTTTGAAATTGAAGGTCATTGGAAGAAAGAATACTTACCTTCTGCTTCAAATTTCGAATTTGAAAATTTACTCGATAACGAAAATTTTATAAATGTATTCAATAATTGCCTTAAAAACTTAAAAGATTTAAATCGTTTTGTGATAGAATATAAGTTCCTGCAACAAAGAAATACAGAAGAAATATGTAATGAGTTAGGAATAACACAGTCTAATTATTGGCAGTTAATTCATAGGACTAAAGTTAAGTTGAGAAATTGTTTAGATAATAATTGGTTTAAAAGTAATGTTTAAGTTTCTAATGATAAGTTGTAAAAAAGCTACAGAACTTATGGAAAAAAGAGCTATAGTTGGAATTACATTATTTGAAATATTACAAATTCGAATACATAACTATATCTGTAAAGTATGCCTTAAATACGAAGTGCAAAGCAAAAAAATTGATGAGCTACTTTCACATTATAGTCAGCACGAACATATAGAATTAATTGAGAATCCTGAACTCAAAGAACTTATTAAAAAAAGAATCGAAATTAGATAGATTTATGTAAGGAATCTATTAACCTAAAGTCTAAATATTATGTTTTACTTTAATAAGGTTTAGTATGCGATTTGCACTAATTCTCCTTTTGTTTGTTAGCGGATTATTTATTCAAGAATCTTTAGCTAATGACCACCACAAAAAAATATTACTAATCAACACTGCTAAATGATGTCCAGCTTGCCAAAAAAATGGTGAACGAATAGGTAAAGAGGTTGTACCCAAAGTAATGGAATTTCCAGAAGTTACAATAGTAATCAATGATTTGTCTGATGATGAGACAAAGAAAAAATCTGCTCTTCAATTAGAAAAGTTAAATTTATTGGACTTTTCCGAGAAAAATAAAGCTACAGGCGTTATTTACCTTATTGATGAAGTTACTCATAAAGAAATTACAAATATTGAAGTTTCAAAAACAACTGATGAAATTGTGAACGAACTAACAAAAAAAATTAAATCCCACTAATCTTAATTAAAGGACAAAGTATGAAAAGAATTTTTCTAATACTTCTTGTTGCTACAATGGCAACTGGATTTTTTGCAACATCTTGTAAAGATGATGAAACTACGAGCAATCCAACTCCCTCTGAGTTTGTTGCTGACAATACAACTTTTGCAGGTTTTAAAAGCTGGACTTTGACTGATACTAAAAAAGGTACAGACCCAGCTTTAAAAGATGCTCATGCAGGAAATGATACTACTGCAAAAAGAATGATTTACATAAAAAATAATCAAAAACTTGTAAATGGACTGTATCCTGTTGGTACTCTAATTGTAAAACAATTAGTTGATAAAGATGGCAAAGTAATTATGAATACTGCTATGGCTAAGAGAGGAAATAATTTTGATGCTGCGAATAATAATTGGGAATATTTTGTAATTATGGATTCTGGGGCTATTATGGTTGATGCTGGTACTACAATGAGAGGTAAAAATCTTATGAATGGTATGTGTGTTGGTTGCCATAATGTAGCAAAAGCTAAAGATTTTATTTTTACTGCTAAATAAGTATATAAAACTTATAAAAGAAGGGCTACTATATAGTAGCCCTTCTTTTTATACTTATTTAAGAATAATTATTTGCTTTGTTGATTCTATTCCATTGTTATCAATAATGAAAGTATAACTTCCATTAGGTAGATTAAGGTCTTTAGTATCAATAATTATTTTATTTTGACCTGCACTTATGGTATAACTATTTTCAAGTAACAATTTACCAGAATTATCTATTAGCTTTATTTTACAAATCCCAGTGTATTTTGAATCGAATGAATACTCTGTTATACCATTTGTTGGATTTGGATATAGTTTATCATTATCTTTTTGATCCTCTACATTACTTGTTAACTGAAAGTCTTTTTTATCAATACTGCTCACATTATAAACTTCCTTTGTCTGACTATTTTGAACATAAGCTACAACCGAAATTTTTTCTAAGTTCCAAATTTGATTTAAAGTAACTGATTTTGTAATTTTTAACTCTTGATTTGCTATTAGATTAATTTGCTGACCAGAAGCACCTGTAGGCATAGTTCTCATTACATTTTTATGAAGCTTAACTCCATTTCGTCCTTGATAATCGACATCTTCTACAACTACAATGTTTAAGTTCAAATTGCTAATATCAATACTACTATTCACTCCTGTTTCAATTTCCAGCACATTGCCAACAAGCCTAACATTTAGAGTAACCGGGAAATTATTTGATTGACTATTTCTAAAGTTGTTGATATTTGGTAGCCAGTTTTGATAAGAACTTTGTCTTTGTCCATTGATAAATATAGTAGGTGTACCAGTAATTCCTCCATAATAATTTGCTCTAGGAACAGATTCTGTTTTAGTCTCTTGATAAAGTTTATCATCTGAATAAGTGGAAAGATGATATGCAATTGTAATCAAATCATTACTAGCTTCGTTATTAGCTATATTTTCATCAAAATAGCTATATGCTCCACCACAAAATGAACAATGTGAATTTGTAAAAATCTCGTACAGTACTTTTCTATTTTGTGCTTGTGTTGTTAATGTTGTTGATATTACAATCAACATGATTATTGTTTTGAGTCTCATTAAGAATTAAATCCTTTTTAGTAAATAAGTAATTTGACGTAGAACTTTTCTAACCTTACATTGTAAGTAATTTATAAATTGAAGTCTAATTTTTGTAAAATCACTTTAAACTTAAAACTCTTGATGAAATATCTTATTCTTACTCTTTCTGGACTTTCATTCTTAATATCAGCTACTTTGTTTATAAAAGAATTTGATATACATGAACTTAAAGATGAATTTGAGTACAGCAAAATGCTTTCAGATGCACAAAACTCATTTAATAAAGAAGGTAGTGAAAAAATAGTTTGTTATAGACAAACACATAGAAATTTCTATGTTTTAATTCTAACCTTATCTATTTCTTCTTTAGGGTTTATCTTTTATGCTTTTGAACAAAAGAAAGCTATAGCAAAAAAATTAGAGCTTAGCAACAGTGAAATTACTAAGAAGAATATTGTCATAGAACAACAAAACACAGAAATTCTCTCTGCAATGGAGTATTCCAAGCAAGTTCAAAGAGCAATGTTAAGTAATTATGAACTACTAAAAGAACATTTTAAAGAGCATTTTATATTCTACAAACCAAAATCAATAGTCGGAGGAGATTTTTATTGGATTAACAAAGTTGAATCTTATGTATTTATTGCTTGTATTGACTGTACAGGACATGGAGTAGGAGGTGCTTTTATGACAATATTAGCAAACTCATTGTTGAATCAAATAATTCTAGAGTACAAAGAGATAAGTCCATCTATCATTTTAGAAAAATTAAATGATTTATTGATTAAAACTTTCACAAACAATGGAAATGAAAGGTCTTTAGGTGGATTAGATATTTCAATAATCAGATATTGCCTTGAAGAGCGTGAACTTCTAATTAGTGGTGCGAAAAGACCAGTTTTTATTGGAAGTGATGATGGTTTAATAGAATTAAAAACAAATAAAGTTAGTCTTGGTTCTGAAAAGAATATAGGTTACAAATTTGATGAACAAACAAGGAAAATGAAAAAAGGGGATTCTATTTTTATGTTTACTGATGGTTATCCCGACCAATTAGGTGGTGAGAATTACAAAAAGTATTCTAGTAGTAAGTTAAATCAATTATTATCAGAAAATTACAAAAAAGATATGGGTACAATTAGGCAACAAATAAAATTAGAAAACAATCAATGGAAAGGAATCAATGAACAAACAGATGATATACTTTTTATAGGATTAAGGGTATAAAAAAAAGGGGCTAAAGCCCCTTTTTTTTGTAAAGTGAATGCTATTACAAATTCTTTGATATATCCTCTACTGTTGGAGCAGCCATTAAATCTTCAACAGTTAGATTGAGGTTAAATGCAACTTTTGCTAAACTAGTTGCTTCTTCTTCACTCATTTCAGCCGATTCTTCTCCAGATATATTAGCTATATAATACCCTATCCCAATAAGGGTTTTCTTGAAAAGAATTGCTTCATCTTTACTAAACTTACTATCTATAATCTTTGCAACATCTTTCAATCCATGGTCTTTACCACGCATATCAGTCATACTTTGTCTAAAGATTACTCCAGCATTTACATCTATAGAGAGCAGTAACTCTTTTGCAAGTGGATCTTTGAACTTTGCAGCATTCGAAGTTACATTCTTTAAAGCGGCTTGTTCTTTTCTATCTACGTTACCATCTGCACCTGCTACTTCTTGGAAGACCCACATTACAGCATATTGAAGAGTCTGCCATTGGTCAGTAGTAAATAGTCCTTTTAATCTCATATTAACCCTTTATTTGTCTATGATGCAAATATGCCCATAATTTCAGAAACTGTAGGCGATTTATTCATGTCATCTTTACTTATTTGAAGCAAACCAGCCAACATACCAATTACTTTCATTTCTTCTTTACTTAGCTTAGACCCTTCGCCTTCACCAGATACATTACCGATATAAAATCCGATAGCAAGTAAAATTTTCCTGAAATTTAGATTCTTTTCAGGTGGAATAGACTTATTAAGTACTTTAATTGCCTCCATAAGTCCAACTCTAAAATCACGTTGGTCATTCATAGATTGCCTAAAATATGTACCAATATTTTCATCAACAACTAAAAGAATTTCTTCTGCTAATGAACTACCTAATGCACCTGCTTTGCTACAAATCGTTTTTAAAGCAAGCTGTTCTTTTTTATCAATTATTCCATCGGCTCCTGCAACGGAGTGAAATACCCATAAAACTGAGTAAAGTAGTGTGTTCCAATCTTCGGGAGCAAGTTTATCTTTAAATTCCATTGTATTTGGTTATCAATAGAGAAAACAATTAATCCAAATTAAAGATTTTTTCTAATTCTACAAAGTTAATTATTAAAAAAATTTAATCGGAAACAGTTTTATGTTTGATGGTACTGCATCTATTAGAAGTGGAGGCGTTTCAATATTAAGAATATAATATCCATCTTCTATAAAATCATCTATGAATGCAAATTCACTTATTGTCCTATCAGTTCTTGAATTAGTATTTATCTCAATAGAATCTTCTTTTACATTCCAATAAATTCTATGATTACTTAGTTTCCCATTATCTCTAGCTCTATCTATTGAAGGGAGGTCAACTATCAGATGTTTTATTGATGAATTTGAAATAGCTTGCATCGCTTCATTTGTAAAGAATGCTGATTTTATTGAACTATAATTGTTATTAAGTTTATTGGTATTGTTTGGTAAAGTTCTAATTATAAGTGCTTCAATACCATCCTCAATAATATTTTCAATTTGCGATTGGGTTATAACCAAGTCGTTATTATCTGAAATTGGATAGTAAGAATCACTTATATCGTTAAAATGAATTGGTTTCAAGCTTATTAGTTTTGCAGTAAAAAAAGTATCATTTAGTATTTGCGGCAAAGAATAAATTGGATTGTTATTATTATCTTTATAATTAACAATATGCCCTATTGACTCTGTATGTGTACCATTACAATGTGGAACCAAAGTAAGTACATCAAAATTACAAACTCCGCCTTGTAAGACATCACCTATAAAATCCTCATCTTTATATGCTACTCTACTTGCAAAAGGAACGTTGTAAATATTTGGTTGATTGGAATCAAATGCTTGTTTTATTGATATAGAATGATAATTCTCAGAATTAAATTCTATTTCTCTTGATAAGAATGATGTCTTAAGTATCATCTCATTTCTTTTAACTTTTTATACATCGTAATTATTGCTATTAATCCTAAAAATGCTATGAAAACATATAAGTCTGAAGTAAAATTCAGCTCTACTTTATAAATTCCAATCAAATAATTGCCTATTGATTTAAAGAGAGTTAGAACAATTGTAGAAAAAATGATTGAAATAAGTGTATTCATCAATATTTGTAAACGTACCGGTTCAGTTTCATCTTCTTTCAGTAAAGCAGGGCGGCGCTTTTGTTTATTCCATAAGTTAATATATGATAGTAAAATAATCACAACCGCAGTAAAGACCATACTATCTGGAAGTGAACGTTGAGTAAAATTGAATAGCTTGAAAAACGCGTAATCAACACCTAAAAGCAATAGCAAAACTGGTATATATGATATACTTAATGACTTGAAAACATAAATTAATTCTTGATTGCTCATTAGAATAATGGATTGCTTACTTCTAATTTTTTAGGTAAATCTATAAAGAATGTAGTACCTTTCTCTTTTTCACTTCTGAAAGATATTTCTCCGTTTAACAAAGTCACACATCTTTTTACAATAGCTAATCCGAGTCCAGTGCCCGATATAGCTCCTACATTGCCAGCTCTATAAAATGCATCGAATAGATGTTCTTGGTCTTCCTCTGGAATACCAATCCCTTCATCTATTATTTGGAAATGTACACCTCTTTCATCTTCAGATACATTTACAACTACATTTTTTGAATTAGGTGAATATTTTGCTGCATTAGTTACTAGATTACTAAGTATATGTCTAATCTGCTTTTCATCAGTTTCTAATTCTATTGATTTATCTGTAAAGTTTAGCTCAAAGTTATGATGATTGTTATCTATTACTTGAGCTTCTTCAATTATTTCTTTGCAAAGTTCAACTGCTCTAATTTTTATAACATTTAATTGAGTACTACTCGCTTCATTTCTACCAATAGTTAGCACATCTTGTAAAAGTTGTGTCATTGATTTGACTGATGCACGTATCTTATCTAAGAACTTATTAAACTGCAACTGATTTGGACCTTGATAGAATTGTTCTATCAAATAAGTAGAAGTAAGTATTACTGTAAGTGGAGTTCTATACTCATGGGATATCATAGAAATGAAACGGCTTTTTAGAGTATTGAGTTCTTTTTCTTGGTCCAAAGCTCTAAGTACTTCATCTTTAGCTTCTTGAAGCTCTAATTCTGCTTTTTGCCTTTCTATATTCTCAACTTTTAAATCTCGTAGAACCTTTTCTAATTCTTGGGTACGTTCAATTACTTTTTTTTCTAAGTCTTCATTTATTTTTCGAACTGTTTCTTCGGCTTTCTTTATTTCAGAAATGTCAAGTACTTGGCATATAATTGCTGATTTACCTTGGAAATCTTTATTTAAAGAAGCACTTACATAAATATTCCGGTAAGAACCATCTTTTGCAATAAGAACCGAATCAAATCTATTGTCAGTATCAGGATTATCTATCGTGAATTTTATTCTTTCAAGGAAATTATCTAAATATTCTGTTGGAAGAAATTGTCTGAAATCTAATGCAAACATATCTTCACTTGAATATGAGCCGATTTTATACATTTCTTCATTACCAAATATAACTGTAAACTCATCATCAAGTATTAGGGTACCATCAAGAGAATTTTCAATTACAGCTTTATAAAGTGATTCGCTTTCCCTTATTTCACCCAGTAATGTTTCTTTTTCATCTAATAATTTTTTATTCTCAACTTCTAAATAAGAATTATGCTCCGATGCAGTCATATATTTTGACTTAATCGTAGTAAAAGCTTCTAGAAGCTCTTCTTTGGAAAGCTGCTCCAACTCATGATATGTAAGTAACTCGTAAGAAGACATTGAAAAAGATTATTGAAAGATTGAATAATCAGTTAATTCAAAGATACAAAGTATAAATTAATTTCTTTTAATCTTAAATTTATTGATAAGTTCTAAAGCATAGTTTTCATCTTTAAATCCAACAAATTCTATCTTCTTTGTATTATCGTATGAAGTAAACCAAATCTTTATAACATCTGTAATATTTGTATATCGAGTTATTAAATCATTATAATTAGCAACATCTACAACTCTTATTTCTTTTTCTGCAGGTATTGTAATAATATAACTTCTTTCAACCCCATTTTCTTTTACAACAAATGCACCTATTGGTTTTGTTTCAACCAAAGTTGTAGGAGTGTATTGTTCAGAGATAAGTACCACATCTATTGGATGAAATTTACCCTCATGCACTGTAGTAGAAGGTATAAATCCTATATTAAATGGAGCAGCAAGATATTTTACCAAAACATCTTTACCATTTAATTTTTGGATTTTAAACCCATCTGCTTGATAATCATATTCATAGAATTTATTTGTACCTGCTGTTACTTCTACTACAACATGCAGATTCTGAGGTCTTTTTTTGGAGTAAGTAGATAAGTCTCCATATCTACTTTTGGTTTCACAAGAGATTAACGCAATTGTCAGTATCACATAATTAAAGAATTTTATCATTTTCAATTTGTTCAATGTAAACAAGTTATAACGAATTACATAGCTTTTAATATGCCTACAATCTTCACATCAAAGATAAGGTCATGTCCAGCAAGCTGATGATTTGCATTGATTACAATTTGATCTGAATGAACTTCTTCAACTATTACTTGAATTGGGTGTAAATTCGGGTCTTCAGGGTTAGACATAGAAAGCTCCATTCCTACCTGTGGATTTAAGTCTGGTGGTAGCTTATTTAATTTAACTGGAAAAATCAAATCTTTAACTAATTCACCATAAGCTTTTTCTTTTGGTATGTTGAGAGTCTTTTCTTCACCAAAACTAAGTCCTATCACTCCTTCTTCAAATCCCTGAATCATCATTCCACTTCCAATTGTAAATTCAATTGGCGAATCGCTCTCATAAGAGCTGTCAAAAACTTCACCTGTTGTTAATTTACCAATGTAATGTACTTTAACAGTATCTCCAAAATTTGCAGTATCTTTCATCATTAATTTTTCATGTTCGTTTTTGTAAACCTTTGTAATATAATAGAAATAACAATAAGTAAAAGCCCAATTATTGTTGAGAATTGAATTATCTCTCCTGTTACTTGACTTAATATAAGTACTGAAAGAAAAGGAGTAATAAAGATTAAGTTTGTTGTAAGAGTAATATTCTCTGAATAAGAGACCGCTTTTTCCCATAAATAAAATGTTAGTCCCATTTCAAATAAAGCAATGTAAATAACAAGTAAAACATATTCCAGAGAAACTACAAAATCTACAGTTTGCTCATTTTGGAATAAATTAGCAACCCAGTAAAGAAGATGATAAATGCCACCAAAAAAGAAGTATGACGCCAGTTTTACTTCACTTTTCCTCTCATCTTTAGCTGAAAAGAGCCAATACAGAGCCCAAATAATAGCTGAAAATAAAAGTCCAATAAACGGAATAATATCGAATTTAACTTCTTGATTCGGATTGTAACCTATCACTGCTACTCCTAAAAATCCTATAACTAAGACAAATACATTTACTAAACTAAGTTTATTAAAACCTAAAAGAGCTGATATGACCACTAAGAAAATAGACCAACTATAATTTGTAACCAATGCAACTTGACCTGATAGGTTTGAATACCCATAGAACAAAAGATTATAGTACAAAAATGGGTTTAAGAAACCCATAATTACCGATTTTAAGATGTTTTTCTTATCAAAATTGATTAAATCTTTGATAGAATTTGTTTTTACACAAAGAGAAAAGAAAAACAGAAATGAAAATATATTTATTGGTAAAAGTGCTGTTTTAAAATCTACCTTTACAAGCAACAGCTTAAAAGCACTAGCTACTGTAGCCCATAATAACACACACAGAAGTGCAAATATCAAAGATTTACGTTGATTGCGTTCTATCATTTGCTTTAAAATTAATCATAATTGTATGAATATCCTTATTTTCGCTTAATGAAACAAAGTTGCATTTGGAATACTACATTGATTGTTACTTTATTGTTTACCGTTTTTGATACGGAGCTTTTAAGTAAAGATTTATCAATAAAAGTAATTGACTATGATAGTAAAGAACCAATTGAGAAAGTTGCTATTAGATTGAATCAATCAAAAATAGTTGGATTTACAGATAAATTTGGTTTTGCATTAGTGAATACTAATTCAAAGGATTCAATATTAGAGTTTTATAAAGCAGGTTATCAATTAGAGAAAAAATGGATAAATACCACTATTGATAGTTTACAAATTAAATTGATTTCCATTTCTAAAACTACAAATACTATTCTTATTAGCTCGGATAAGTTAGAATCAAAGTTAAGCCAATATAATGAGCATGAGCATCTATTGCAAGGTGAAGAGTTAGTAAGTGAAATGGGGCAAACAATTGCTGCTTCACTAAAAAATATGGCAGGTATTGCGGTACGTTCTATGGGACCAGCACCTGCAAGACCTGTTATAAGAAGTTTGAGCGGTAACAGGGTATCTATTAATGAAGATGGTTTACCTATTATAGATATGAGTGCTACTTCCCCTGACCATGCTGTAGCAACTGACCCGTTATTAGTTCAAAGAATTAATATTCAGCGAGGAGCAAGAGTGCTTATAAATACACAAAATGCTCTTGGTGGTATGATAAATATAATTAAGAATTCTATTCCAAGATTAATTGAAAATACTGCCTTTAGCTTTGCTTATGGATTCGAAAGTGCTAATCGAGGTAATTCACTCGGCTTAGATTTAGAATTACCCATTGATAAATTAGTGTTAAAAGGAATGGGTACTATTAAAAACACTAATGATTTATATACACCTGAAGGATTTGTAAATAATTCAAAATTTCGAAATGTTTCAACAAATTTGATGTCAAAGTATTTCTTTGATGAAATTGATTTAGCAATTGATTACAATTACTTGAATACTAACTATGGAATTCCTGGTGGTTTTGTAGGAGCACATCCTAAAGGGGTAATAGTTAACATGGATAAAAACAATATAAATTTAAAAAGTTCTTACCATCCACATGGTGAAATAATTGATGACGTTAGATTTTCACTTTCACGCAGCTATTACTTTCATACTGAATTTGAAAGTAATGATAAAATTGGTGCTCAATTCAATATTGTAAACTATAATAGTCAAATTGAGTTCATTCAGCACGAAGGTGATATATTTTCTAATGGCAGTTTTGGTGCAAATTTCACCTCACATTTTCTAGACTATGGTGGTTTTGTATTTGTTCCAGCAACAAGAAGCTATGATTTATCTTTTTTTATTTTTGAAGAAATTAAAAGTGATGATTTTGAGTTCCAATTTTCAGTTAGACCTAATTATTACTCTGTCATACCCGAAAAAGAAGCAACATTAAATATAGGTAAAGTTCAGAATAAAGAATTCGCATTGTTATCATGGGTTAGTTCAGCATTGTATAGTTTAAATGAGGAAGTCTTGTTAGGGTTAAACTTAGCAAGAACAATGCGAGCTCCTACCACACAAGAGTTATTTAGTGAAGGACCACATCTTGCAGCATATTCATTTGAAGTTGGTAATCCAAACTTAGAAAGTGAAAAAGGATATGGTTTAGAACTTTTTAGTAATTACAAAATTGATGACTTTTCCCTATCAATATCAACTTATTACTATGACTACAGTAATTTTATTGTACCTAGAAATACTGGCAATATTAATGTCCAAACACTTTTACCAATATTTGCTTCTAATAGTGTATCAGCTTCACTTTATGGGATTGAAGTTAGCTCTAATTTTAGTATATCTAAAAATCTAAGAATGGAAAGTAATTTGACTTTATCAGAAGGAAGGAATAATACTGACAATAAATGGCTTCCTTTAATTCCACCTTATAAGCTAAATTTAGAATTGAACTATATCGTTGATGAATTGACTATCTTTTTTAAATCAGAGTTAGCAGCATCACAAACTAAATTAGACCAATTTGAACAGTTTACAGCATCTTATTCTATTTTTAATTTTGGTGCAAATTACAAATTAGATTTTGATAACTCTTTTGCTTTGTTTAGTTTGACTATAGATAATTTAACAAACCAAATTTATAGGAATCACCTTTCAAGGATTAAGTCAATCTTACCTGAGGCAGGAAGAAATTTAAGATTTAATATGAGGATGTACTTTTAAGTATGAAAGCTCTCGTTGTAGGAGGAAATAAGGGACATTGGAATTACAAGCAAATGCTTGATAGTGATTACAACTATAATGGAGTTGAAACTTGGGCTTTCGCTTTAGAGGGTGATTATATAGATGGTGATGATATATCAATTAGCTTTTTAGAATTCTTTGACTTAATTATATTTAATCTCAACTTTGATAAAACAAAGTATATGAAAAAACTTAGAGAGTATCTAAGAATTAGGAATAAAAAACAAAAGATTGCTATCTTAATAGAAAATGATTTATTAATATATAGCAAATTTTCATATCTAATTGTAGATTTACTAAATAAGGTTGATTTAGTAATTACTATTAATCCGAATAGTGATGATTTCTTTAAAACTCTTACAAATACTAGAATTAAATATATTGGAATACCTTTTAATCTTGACAAAGTAAAACTTGTTAGAAAACAAATAAAGAAAAAAGAAATCATTGTAGCAAACTCACCTCTTAATAGAATAAATGAAATTGCATTACTTAACAATTTGAAAATAAAGCACACTACATTTATACCAGCAAATCATAGAAAATTAAAAGCTATTTTTACAAATATAAAAAAAGGTATTTTTACCTTAGAAAAAGATTACTATAAGAAGTTAATTACTGATAGTATAGATACAAACTTCACTGACTTTATTTATTATATGTCCATTAAGCCATATTTAGAACTATTATCAAATTATTCAATTATGCTTAATTTAGATGAAAGATATACTTGGGCAAGAAATGTATTAGATTGTGCTGCGTTACAAATACC
>VYMC01000142.1_pt1 | contig 18424 bp, 12 predicted proteins | sample 5115301 | NCBI WGS metagenome assembly VYMC01 (sample SAMN12291802, study PRJNA351875) | freshwater metagenome | isolation source: freshwater lake | place: USA: Michigan, Wintergreen Lake | collected 2013-08-08 | reverse complement strand
TAGCACGTCCGGTATCAAGGATGACTGTAGTGGTGTCTAAATATATTGCAGGATTGATATACACATTGCTATTGATGCTATTTTTAATGGCATTATCCTTAGGAATTGGCTTGATAGTATTTGGTACTGGTGATATGCTAATTGTAACATCTACAATAACTGTAATACCAGAACATGATGTATTATGGAGATTCTATGCTAGCTTTGCTTATGCATTTGTAGGAATGATGGTAGTATTTTCATTTTCGTTTATGTTTTCTTCGATAGTAGAGAATTCAATAGGACCGATAATGTCCACAATGGCATTAATAATTGTATTTTCAATTTTGAATGTATTAGGTGGTGGCTTTTTCATACATCTTCAACCGTTATTGTTTACAACACATTTGCAGAACTGGAGAGTATTTTTTGACAATCCAGTTGATATGAGTGAGCTTTACACATCACTATCGGCTTTATTATTGCATATAGTAGTGCTATCTGGTGGAACATTTTATTATTTCGTAAAAAAGGATATTAATTCATAATGGTAAAAGTAATAAATCTAATAGTAATATTGTTGGTTCTTTTGAATCTAACACAAGCACAAGATGCAAATAAATTAATTGCAAAATTGCGAGCTGAGTATAACAAGGTGAAGGACTTTGAAGCTGATTTGAAAGTGAAAATAGATATAAGTTTTCTAAATGCACCTGAACAGCAAGGAAAAATATATTTTAAGCAACCAAATAAAAGTAAGGTAGATATAAAGGGTTTTAATATGTTGCCAAAGCAAGGGAGCGGCAACATAATAGCAGAGTTGCTAAATGAAAGCAATGCTACAATTGTAATATCAGGAAAAGAAAAAATTAACAATATTGAAAACACAGTAGTTAAGATAATTCCGAATGATGGGACAAAGGACTTGGCAGTAGCGACACTTTGGGTGAATGAAAATGATATGACAATATCAAAGATAGAGTCAATAACTAAGAAGAGTGGTACATTTAATATATTTTTGGAATATATAAAGGTAGATAATAAGTACTATTTGCCTTCGAAAGTATTAATAAAACTAAATGTACCTAATTTTAGTTTGCCTAAATCAATGACAGGTGAAAATGCAGCAAAAGCTGCAAAGAAGAAAGAGGGAAATACCGAAGGAAAAGTTACTTTTACTTACTTTAACTATAAAGTAAATAAAGGGATTAAAGATGAAGTATTTAATGTTAAGAAGTAGAGTTATCTAATTTTTGAATTGTTCAAATTGTGATTTGAATTCATTTCTATGAGCTAAAAGAATTAGTATATTTATAGAGAGATATAGCATTTGATAATAAAAGGGTGATTGTATCATAGCATATTTGTAATCATAGAATATAAAGTCAGGTGTTCTAAAAACAAGAATCACTGATAAGATTGAAGCAAAGATATTTGCGAAGGTAATATCTTTTTTAATGAATTTATATGCAATAAGCCAAGAGATAAGCCAATGTATAAGACCTATTGGATTAAGTAATATAAACAAACCTGCTGCTGAAGCAAGGCCACGACCTCCTTTGAAGCTAATCCAAATTGAATAGTTATGACCTAAGACTACAAAAATAGAACTGATTGTAATACTCAAATAGGATTGACTTATCAGAAAATAGACAATAAAGATAGCAATTACTGCTTTGAATAAATCAAATATTAATACGATTATACCTATGAGTTTACTATTTGATACTTGCAATGAATTGAATGCACCAACATTCCCACTACCTGAATTGCGAATATCAATTCCATAATGTGATTTAACTAAAAGAAATGATGTAGGAATACTACCCAGTAGGTAGCTAAGAATTAGAGGTAAGAAAATATTCCAAATATGTTCCATTTAAGAGTTATTTTCTTTTAGAATTGAAGTTTGTATAAATGATGCAATAATTAAAATGAAAAATAGAATGTATGATATAGCAGATGCATACCCCATAAGGTTTACATTATCGAATGCATATTTGAATACTTGGTAAACTACAGTAGTGGTAGATTTGAGTGGACCACCTTTAGTCATAACGATAATTTCAACAAAAACTTGAAGAGATTTGATAGTATTGATAATTAAAACAAAAAGTAAAGTTGGTTTTATAAGTGGAAGTGTAATCATTCTTAACTGTTGAAAAAAAGTTGCTCCACTTAAGCGAGCATTATCGTAATAATCTTGAGAAACAGTCTGCAATGCTGCCAAGAACAAGACCATGTAATATCCTGTGGAAATCCAAATATCCATAGCCATGATTGCGATGAGCGCAGTATTTTCATTAAGTAGCCAGCCCCTTTCAGGGTAAGGTAGGTTAAGTGAGTTTAAGAGTAGATTTAAATATCCATCTTTGGAGTAGATATTTGTAAATATGAGAGCAAGAACAACAATAGATGTAATAGATGGTAGGAAATAAATAGCACGAAAGAAATTTTTAAATTTAGCCAACTTGCTATTAAGCATAAGAGCTATAGCTAATGCTAAAATAGTTGACAACGGTACTGTAACAAGAGTAAAAATTGAACTAATCTTGAGAGAATGCCAAAACATGTTATCTTGTAATACATCAAAGTAGTTCTTAAGACCAATAAATGTGCTTTCTGAGGTAAGAGAATTATAATCTAATGTACTTAGATAAGCCGAATAGAGTAGAGGATAGAGCCATATAGTAGTCAAAATAAGTAGCCATGGACTTATTAAGAAAAAAGTAAAGAATTTATAGCTTTTACTTTTCATCAAAAATAGAGATAAGCATATTAAAAAAAAGTTCTATAGGGAAACCAACTACATTGTAATAGCAACCATCTATTTTTGAAACAAAAGTAGCACCATAATCATCTTGGATACCATAAGAGCCGGCTTTATCTAATGGGGAGCCACTTTCAACATACATTGATATTTCTTCTTGCTTAAGTTCTCTAAAAGTAACTAAAGTTTCCTTTGCTTCTGATAGGACTTTATCATTAAATATCAAAGTGATAGCAGTTACAACTTTATGACTAGTATTTGATAAGCTATTTAGCATTGAAATAGCATCATCTTTGGATTTTGGTTTATTTAGGACAATATCATTCTGAATTACAATAGTATCAGCAGCTATAATAAGTGAATTGGTTGTTGACTGAATTGATTTTGCTTTTGAAAGCGAAAGCTGTAAAGCATATTCTTTACTGGCAAATACAGGCAAAGTATCTTCATCAAAATTGGGCTTAACTATTTTGAAATCTAAAGATAAACTTTCGAGTATTTTCTTCCTTCTAGGAGAAGAAGAAGCAAGAACAATCAAGGTATCATTAGGTATAATTGTATTAAGGTAGCTACTCATAATTATTTTGCGAATTCTATATCAGATTGGTTAGACAATTTACTCAAAACTATATTCCAAAGCCGACTTTCAGATTCTCTTCTTTTATAGAAGCTACAAATGTATCTAAGAGTATAAGTGATTTTCCCTTTTTCCAATTCAAAAGTAACATTAGGCTCATGAATAGGGAAGAGTAATTCTTCAAAGTTATTTTTCAATTCTGCAATATCTTCATTAGTTAATTTAAGAGAGACTTCGTAAACAATTTCTCTTAAAAGCTTAGTTATCTTTTCGTGATTTGAATTAAAAGTAAATGTGATTTCAACTTCATTCCAAATGGCAGAAGCACCACGTGAATAATTGGCAACGGTTTCAATAAATATCTTTGAATTTGGAATTTTAATAATTCTTCCGGTTGGCTCATCACCTTGAACCCAGTTCCCAACTTCAGCGAGTGTAATGTACATAAGCCCGAAATCCATTACATCGCCATGAACATTACCTATTTCAATTCTATCACCGACTTCAAAAAGGCTTCGCCAAATAATTACAAAATAAGCTAAGAAGTTTTGAATAGGTTCTTTACTAACAAGAATTACAGCGGCAGAGACTAAAGATAAAAGGGAAATTATACTTTTATAGCCCTCAAACCAAATGACTGTAAGATTAAGCAGAGCAAAGATAGTAACTATGTAGTTTGAAGTTTGCCTCCATAGGTACTTAGCATTCAGCTTACTTACTTTATTATTGATTATTCTACCAATAATTGCTCTTAAAAGCAAAGAGAATCCGATAACCAAGAAGGTAAAAAGTATTTTGAATTGAGTGGAATCTAAAAGTGATAATATTTTACTCATCGTTTCTTTCTGTAGATATCCTTTTTAACAGTATTAGAATCTATAATTTTTGAAAGAATCATAATAGAATCATTGATATCACCAATTACATACTTAGTAGGTTCTGAGTCGGGATATTTTTCTGTATGAGTCCACACAGTAATAGTATCTTTGTCAAGTTCCCATTTATCTCCGATTTCATAGTAGATATTTTCTAACTTTAAAGTGTAATCATCTTTAAATTCAAATCCCTCATATCCACTACCTTTATCATTGGTTCTAAGCCAGACACCAAGGAGAAACTCTTTGTTTTCAAATTGCTCAGCATTAGGGAGACTATTTTCGTCACCACGTTTTACTTTGCCTTTATCGAAGTTATCAATTGGTTCTTGCTGTTTTTCATTTTTATTATCACAAGCAACAACTAAAAGAGCGATTGTGATTGCTATAAAAAGGACTTTAAAGTAATTTAGAGTGTTATTTTGCTTGGTAAGTTTCAAATTTAGTAAGTAGGTAGCAGTGAACTATAAAACAAATATAAAAAAAAGGCAGGTAAAAACCTGCCTTTTTCTTAGTTAGTTGCAGTTTCAACAAATTTATACAATCGAGCAATAAACTCATTAGGGTTCTTCATTTGTCCATCTAATAGCAAAGCAGATTCGTATAGTTGGTGAATAGTATCTTTAACTTTATCGCGTTTATCTTCGATACCATTTAGTTTGCTTAAGTTCTTGATAATGTTGTGATTAAGGTTGATTTCTAAAATCTTTTTTGAACCAATAAAATCTTTATCCATCATTTGCATCATTCTTTCCATTTGAGAATCCATAGCATTTTTACCAGCCACTAAAGTAACAGGTGAATCAACTAGTCTTTTAGAAGCAACGACATCTTCAACATTCTCCCCAATTTCAGATTTAAACAATGCAAGAATGTCTGCTTCACTGACTTCGTTAGCTTCATTGTCTTTATTATCGTTTAGTTCGAGCTCAGCTTTTTCAATAGAAACTAATTTCTTTCCATCAAACTCATTTACAAATGGAATTATAAAAATATCCATTGGGTCAGATAGAATTAATACTTCAATTTCTTTTTTCTTGAAAAGTTCAAGATTAGGATTACGAAGTGCAACTTCTTTACTTGAGGAAGTAGTGTAGTAAATTTCATTCAAATCAGGATTAGAATTTAGATAATCTCTGAGTGAAATAAGCTCATTTTCTTTTGTTTTAGTTGTTTCAAATCTAAGTAAACTTACAATTCTGTCTTTATTTGTAAAATCAGAATTAACACCTGATTTAATTAATGAGCCAAAGTTCTTATAAATTTTAAGATATTTTTCTTTATCATTTTGAGCAAGCTCATCTAAGAAATTTAGAACTCGAGTAGTAATGATATTCTTGATTTTAGCGACAACTTGAGAATTTTGAGTTACTTCGCGTGATACATTAAGGGGAAGGTCTTCAGTATCAACAACTCCACGAATAAATTTTAAGTAATCGGGTAGTAAGTTCTTTGCACTTTCTTGAATGAATACTCTATTGGTGTAAAGTTGAAGACCATTGTCGAAATCTTGAGCAAACATATTGCTTGGAGCAACACTAGGAATATAGAGAAGGGCTTTGAAGTTGATAGTGCCTTCAATATTCAAATGGAGGTAACACTCTGGGTCTTGCCAATCTTTGGTAACAAATTTATAGAATTCGTTAGCTTCTTCTGATTTTATATCATCTTTCTTTTTCTGCCAAATAGCTTCAACTTTATTTACTTTATCTCCATTAACTAATAAATCGAACTCAACAAAGTTAGAATATTTATGTAGTATGTTTTTGATTTTCCAGTCTTCAGCTAACTCTTTAAATTCGTCTTTCAGTTTGAAGCTAATTTTTGTGCCACGAGATTGTCTATCACACTCTTCAATAATGAATTCATCTTCACCTTTTGAAATCCAACGATAAGCTTTACTATCTAAATTGTATTTTCGAGTTTCGACAGTAACTTGATCAGTAACCATAAAAACAGAATAGAAACCAACACCAAATTGACCGATTAATTCTTGTTTTTGAGAAGAGTTAGAGTTTTTAAGATTATTAATAAAATCTAAAGTCCCAGATTTGGCAATAGTACCAAGATGACTAATTAAATCAGCTTCGTCCATTCCTAATCCTGTATCCTCAATGCTAATAGTTTGAGTATCTTTATCAACATTAATTCTTATTTCTAAAGGAGAATCTTTATCAATAACTTCATTAGTTAATTTAAGGAATCTGACTTTATTGAGTGCATCAGAGCTATTGGAGACTAATTCTCTTAAAAAAACTTCCGGATTGGTATAAAGTGAATGTATGATGAGGTGAAGTAACTGCTTCATCTCTGTTTTAAACTCGTGCTTTACTTGATTGTTATTTGACATATAATCCTCATTTTGTTTCTAAATTTTCGCTAAAAAACGATTTTCAATTTTTCTTATTGAACTAAAGCGAAAATACTTAATTTTGAAATCAAACTGGTTGTAATAACTCTTTTACCAAAAGTACTGAGACTTAGTAATTAAGCAAAGATTTCGGTATTTTCTATAATTGAGAATTAATATAATGGCTGAAATAAATAGCTTACACATGAAGAATACCTAAGAAAATGACTATTAAAATATTCATAGTACTAATACTTTTGGGGAATTACTTTTACTGTAATAGCCAGACCTTCTCAGAAACATCGAATACATATAAAAGCTCATTATTAGAATTGCAAACTGATATTGATTTACTACTTGAAAGTAATGATTTAAAGAATGCTAATATTGGAATATACATCCAAGACTTGACTACTGGAGCAGTGCTTTACAAGCTAAATCACGAAAGGAATTTTATACCTGCATCAGTAAATAAGCTTATAACAACAGCTGCAGCTTTAGATATATTAGGGGAAAATTTTAGATTCTCGACAAAAATATATTTAGATGGTACTATACTACCGAATGGAGAGTATAATGGCAATATAGTAATAAGAGGATTGGGAGACCCGACATTAAATCAGTATTTCTATACAAATCCGAATTTTATTTTTGATAAGTTCATTGATGCATTGGATTCATTGGGCATCAAATCTATAAAAGGAAATATAATTGGAGATGATTCCTACTTTGATAATCAATATTATGGACAGGGTTGGGCATGGGATGATATGATGTACCCATTTTCAGCACAGGTGAATGCGATAAGCTTTATGGATAATAAGGTAGATATTATAGTAGAGCAAGGAGATTCAATAAGTGCAATTACAAAATATAAGCTAAATCCGGATAACAACTATGTGCGGGTAATCAATAATGTAAAAACAGTACAGAAAGCAGATGTAAAAGAGATAGCCTCATATAGAGATGCAGTAACAAATGTTATATATTTAGAAGGTGGACTTTCATTTGATTCACTGAAGAAAGAGACGAGTGTGATTTCGGTAGCGGTAGATAATCCTACATTATTCTTTTTGAATTTATTTAAAGATAGAATAGTTAAGAGTAAGATAAAATTCAGAGGAGCACTGCTGGATATAGATGATTTGAATGATAAGCTTTATTACTATAAGTATCGCTTAGTAAGCCAGGTTTATTCACCAGAATTGAAACTAATAGTAAATGATGTAAATAAGAATAGCAATAATCTTTCTAGTGAAATATTACTAAAAGCAATAGGTAAGGAATCAGTTGGTATAGGATCAACAAAAGAAGGAATAAAGCAAGTACAGAAATATCTGAAAAGAATGGGAATAAGCTCGGATAATATTGTATATGTTGATGGTTCAGGGCTATCAAGACAGAATTTGATATCTCCTTTGAATTTGGTTCGTTTGTTTTCAGAAATACAGAAAATGCCATATAAGGATTTATTCCTTAATTCAATGGCACAACCAAATAAAGATGGCACTCTTAAAAGACGCATGACAAAATCTTTAGCAGAAAATAGCTTATATGCAAAAACTGGCTCAATGGAGAATGTATCAACAATTGCAGGTATAGTAAAAGCTAAGGATAAACCGCCTATTGGTTTAGCAATTTTGATAAATAACTTCACAGTCCCATTGAACTTAGTAAGGAATATTCAAGATTTGATTTGTATGAGGATTTCGGCTTTTTCCACAAATCCGTAGAGATTTTCCACTTTTTATTAACAAAGCAACTATTGAGTAAAATTACTTATTAGTTAGATAAAGTATTTAGATTAATTTGCAAAAGAAGAAGAGCAAAAAATGACTAACACTACAGCCATATTAGCTCAAAGAAGTGCAACATTAGATTTGAATTCGGAGCTTGAACGCTATCGCAAGGAGCTTGCAGATAGAACACAACAAGCAGCAAATACACTACGTACTCCGCAATTAGAAACTAAAGTAAGCTATCAAGAGCAGAATAAAGTCAAAGCGTACCAAAATGCGTTGACTAGTAGATATAGTACAAGAACGAGGAGTGAAGTTAGCTTTAATCAAAACAATCTATATTTGATAGATAGGATAATGGATAAGACCCAAGAGTTAACTGAATATGACCAAGAAGTTCTAAATAGTCAGCTAGAAAAAAGAGAGTCAATAAAAGGACTAATCTTAGATGCAAAATTATAGTGAAAGTTCGCTATAAATTCCTTATTTTGCAAATCTATTATATAATTTAATCTCATTTTTGGAGACTAGAATTGGCAAATAATGCAAAGACCAATAATCAAAATAGTAAAGTAAGTAGTAAAGTAAAAGCTAAGACAAACAAGATAAATTTGAAAGAAATTACCAATGAAAGCAGTCTTATAAAAGAAATTGAAAGCTCTCATAAAGTAACTAAAGCAAGAGGTAAGAATAAATCAATCGCTACATCAAGCGATTTGCTTATTCATTCCAATAATAATTATCTTAAAGAGCAAGCTGAACTTCTTCCTAATGAAATTAAAAATGAATTGGAGCCAAACAGAGAAGCATCTGGAAATAGGGGTAATTTCAGGGGTAATAAATCCAATAATTATAGCAAGAATTATGATAGAGTACCATATGAAGATTTAGATGAAGAAATAAATGGTAATACGATTTCTGGAAATACTAAGAATTCCAATCGAAATGAAACTAATCAAAGGAATAATTACAGAAAAGAATATAATAATGATAACAAACAAAATTATAATCGCAATAAAGGAAATAATAACTATAAAGAAGAGAGAAGGACAAGATTTGCTAGGGAAAAACAAGATAATTCTTCCTTACCGGATTCTGATCCGAACTTGTATATACCGCCTCCAACTCCAAAAATAACAGATGAAAGAGTAAAATCATATAAAACACCAAAACCAGAGTATTTTAGTCATGAAGATGACAGTAAAAAAAAAGCGAAGTTTGGTGGGACGACGACTGGGGACACCTCTGAGAAGAGTGAAAATGAGAATACTTCCAATGAGAAACAAGTTAAACTACCTTTAGAAGATAATAGTGTAGCAAGAAATACTAAGAAAAAAAATACTACAGGTGAAGTTGGAACATCTGAAAAAGGTCAAAATCAGAAGATTAAAGTAAAAGACTTGGCTGTTAAGGGCGAAGTATTGGATTATTCTACAAAAAAGATAGATAATAACCTTAAAAAAGATAATGTTGTAGAATCACAAGTAACAACAAAGAATAATCAATCTGAAAAAGACTTAAGTGATAAAGTAGAATTAAATAAAAATAAAGAAGCTGAACAAAAGAATAATATAAATAAAAACCAAAAGCATAATACAAAGTCGAATTTACCCAAAGTAAAAGACCTAGCAAATAATGGAGAAGTAATTGACTACTCTAACAAAATAGAAAGTAAAAATACCACTAACAAACAATATGAATCAACTGATAAAAATAATCTTGAAGAAAATAAGGAAAATATAAATAAAAAATATGAGAAAAATCCAAATAATAAAAAAGAAAATATAAATAATGCTAATAAAAATAAAAATGAAATAAATAATGATAAGCAAAAGGATAAACATTATAACAATCCTGTAAATAATAAGAAAGATGAGGGAAAAGATAAAGTAGATGCTAGGCAGGAGAACAAACCACAACAAAATAATAAGCAAGAGAATAAGCAAGGACATCAAAATCAACAGCAACAGCAAAAGCCAAATAAAAGTAAAAATGAAAACCATGAGATAAAATATCAAGGTTATCAACCATCACAGAATAAAGTAAGTAAGCCTCATCCTAAAGATTTGAATCAATATACAACAGTTGATAAAAAATTGCTTCTAACTGCTGATGAGATGAACTCTGCTTTTTATAAGCCACACTTTAATAATATATTAGATTTTATTAAAAATAAACTTTATGTAGAAAAAAATTCAAATATATTGGTTGGAGTGAGCGGAGGAGTTGATTCAGTAGTACTTTTGGATAGTTTATTGAATTTATCTCAAGTATTTCCAATGAATATTGCAGTAGCACACTTGAATCATGAATTACGCGGAGATAATTCAAATGGTGATGCGGTTTTCGTAAAATCATTTACTGAGAAGTTTGGTTTGAAATTTTATAGTTCATCAATAGATGTAAAAAGCTATGCTAATAAGTATCAGCTTGGTATAGAAGAGGCGGCAAGGACAATGAGATATAAATTTTTTACGAAAGTAGCGACTAATGAAAAATATGATTTTGTAGCATTAGCACATAATTCCAATGATTCAGTGGAGACATTCTTTTTAAATCTATTTAGAGGTAGTGGACTGACGGGGCTTTCAGGTATTCCTGCAAAAAGAAATATAGCTAAGAGTATCTCTGTAATAAGACCAATGCTTAATCTCTCCAAAAAAGATATTAAAGCTTATGCTGAGAATAGGAATTTAAGTTGGAGAGAAGATGAGTCTAATGCTGAGAATAATTTCTTAAGAAATAAAATTAGGAATGAGTTAATTCCTATAATTGAGAAAGATTATAGTCCTGGTATATTGAATGTAGTAAGTAGAACTACAAGGATAATTCAAAGTGCAGATAAGTTCATAGGTGATAGGATAAAAGGTTATGTTGACAAACTTACTTTATCTAAGAATGAAAATAGCTTTGAATTGAATATAAGTAGTCTTCATTCATTTAATAATTTTATACAAGCAGAGATAATTGCAAACTCTTTGCAAAGACATTTGAATGTGAATAATATTAATTCTAATTATTTAGAAAAAGTGGTAGATATTTCTAACAAAGAAACTAACTCTCAGACAACAATAACTGATGGGATAGTTGTATTAAGAGATAGAGAGAAACTAATTTTCAGAAAGCCAAATTTGGTAGAAAAAATAAATGAAAGGTTATTAAGAGATAAAAGTATAATAATTGGCAAATATGAAATCTTATTTGAGAATATATCGAAGGAAAAAATAGTGCTTAGTGAGGATAAGAATGTAGAGTATTTTGATTCAGAGTTTATGCCAATGCTTTTGACTTTGAGAAATTGGGAGTCTGGAGATAAATTTACACCTTTGGGGATGGAAGGGACTGTAAAGGTAAGTGATTTTTTGACAAACCAAAAAGTTAATCATTTTGAAAAACAAGAAAAGCTTGTTCTAACAGATGGGGTTGATATAATTTGGCTTGTAGGAGAAAGGATTGCAGAGAAATACAAAATAAGTGAAGATACCAAAGAGGTATTAAAAGTGACAATAACAAAGAATTAAAAAGAATAACAACGAAATATCGTCATTATGAAAATAATGAATAGAGAACAGAATGAGCGAAAATAAACAAAACAAGAAATCAAACAATCCATTTGGAGATTATAACCCGAATGGTAATCAGAATAAATTTGTAAAGAATATCTTAATATGGTTGGTATTGACTGTAGGTATTCTATGTGCGGTGGTATTGGTGCAAGGAAATACATCAGGGGAAACCAAGATAGCGTATTTCCAGTACAAAGAGCTTTTAGAGAAGAATTTAATCTACGAAGTTACAATTGTAAAGTCGCAGTCAAGTACAGTAGATTTGAAAGCAAAACTAAGAGGTGTTTACACACTAATAGTGAATGGTAAAGATACTCAAATTTCATCATTTACTACAAAGTTAGGTGTTTTAGATAATGAAACAGAAAAACTTTGGGAGTCAAAAGGTATAAATATAAAGTATGAAGATGGAGATAACTTCTTTTGGGGAACACTATTATCTTTATTGCCAATAATAGTTATATTCTTGCTCATAATGTTTTTAATGAGAAGGATGCAAGGTGGCGGTGGACCAAGAGGGATATTCTCATTCGGTAAGGCACGAATCAAGTTAATGAATGAAAATACAACTAAAGTAACATTCAACGATGTAGCAGGAGCCGATGAAGCAAAATATGAATTGCAAGAAGTAATTGAGTTTTTAAAAGAACCAGGAAAGTTTCGTAAACTTGGTGGTAAAATACCAAGAGGTGTTTTACTATTAGGACCTCCGGGAACAGGAAAAACGTTACTTGCTCGTGCGGTAGCAGGTGAAGCTGAGGTACCGTTCTTTTCTATTTCGGGTGCAGATTTCGTTGAAATGTTTGTAGGAGTAGGTGCTTCAAGAGTTAGAGATTTATTTGAACAAGCTAAAAAAAATAGCCCATGTATAGTTTTCATTGATGAGATAGATGCAGTAGGTAGGCAAAGAGGTGCTGGTTTAGGTGGTGGACATGATGAGCGAGAGCAGACTTTGAATCAATTATTAGTTGAGATGGATGGGTTTGAACAAAATAGTGGAGTGATAATAATAGCTGCCACTAATAGACCAGATGTATTAGACCCTGCATTAATGAGACCTGGTCGTTTTGATAGACAAGTAGTAGTTGATAGACCAGATGTAAAAGGAAGAGAAGGAATTTTCAAAGTACACGTATCGAAAGTACCGCTTGGAGAAGATGTAGATTTAGTAGTACTATCTAAAGGTACACCAGGACTTTCAGGTGCTGATATAGCTAATATAGTAAATGAAGCGTGTCTTCTTGCCGCAAGAAGGAATAGTGAAAAAGTTACGATGTATGATTTCGAGAATGCCAAAGATAAAGTGCTTATGGGTGTTGAGAGAAAGAGTATGGTAATATCGGATAAAGAAAAAGAAATGACGGCATACCATGAAATGGGGCATGCTTTAATTGGCAAATTATTAGAGCAATCTGATTCAGTTCATAAAGTAACTATAATACCTCGTGGTAGAGCATTAGGCGTAACCTCTTCATTACCAAACGAGGATTTTCATTCATGGTCAAGAGACTATATTGATGCAAAAATAGTAATGTTGATGGGTGGCAGAGTAGCAGAGAAAATTGTATTTAATAACCTTACAACCGGCGCATCTAATGATATAGAACGTGCAACAGCAATGGCAAGACGTATGGTCTGTGATTGGGGTATGAGTGATAAATTAGGACCTATAAACTACTCAACAAAACAAGAAGAAGTATTTCTTGGCAGAGAAATTGCCTCTGGCAGGGAGTTCTCAGAGAAAACACAAGAGATGATAGATGAAGAAGTAGCTATGATTATCAGTAATGCTAATGCAAAAGCAGAGAAAATACTTACTGAAAATTTAGATTTACTTCATAAAACATCAAAAATATTACTTGAAAGAGAAATCTTAGATGGTGATGAATTGGATATTATTCTACGAGGTGAAGAATTACCTGCAATTAATGCGAAAACATTAGTTGCTCTAAGATCACTAAAAGTAGAAGAAATAGCAGAGCAAGAAAAATTAAACGAAACAACTAATAATTAAATTAAATACACTAAGGTACAATGGAAAACACAGAAATAACACAATCAGAAGCTGAGATAGTGGAAACTCCTATAGACACAGTGGACAATACTACTGAAACTACAACAGCCACAAATGAATCAGCTAATGTTGAGAGAATTGAACTTCCTGTAAATGCACAAGCACAAGAAGATCAGAACTTAAAGTATAAAGCATATTCAGAAGAAGTGGTAAAAGTAGAAGAATATGCAAAATCTACTAGTGATTTTAAATCTGCAAGAAAAAACATAGCAGATGCAAAAGAAAAAATCGTATCGTTATTCCTGATAAAAAAGGAAGATAAAGATGCACTAATAGAAAGACTTCAATTGGCTTATGAAGGTTTGAAAGTTCGCCAAGAAGAATTGAAGAAAGATTTAGAAGAAAATAATGCTAAAGTAATTGCTGAATTTGAACCTAAATTCAATGAGACGCTTGATAAAGCACGCTCGGAGAAAATGGTAAAAGATGGTAAAGAGTTACTGAAGCAAATCCAAAATGAACTAAAAGCACTAAACATTAAAAGAGAAGCAAAAGATGAATACTTTGCGAAAATCAATAATGTTTTTGATGAATTGAATACAAAGTTAAAAGCTGAAAGAGAAACACTAGAAGCTGAGAGTAATGAAAATTATGAAAAAGTAAAACCTAAAGTAGAAGAAATAATTTCAAACTCTAGAACAGCTGAAAGATTCAAAGATGCTAGACAATCTTTAATAGATTTACAAAATGAAATAAAGACTGTTAGAATCTCAAGAGAAAAGAAAGATGAAATATTTGGAGAAATAAGAAAAGCTTTTGACGACTTGAATGAAAGACAGGATAAAGATAGAGCCGCTTTCAATGAGACAAATAAGGTAGTTTATTCATCTGCAAAAGAGAATATAAGTGCGGCAGTAGCAAAAGCGCATCAAGCAACTACTCCAAAGGAAGCAAGAGAAATTCTTATTGAAGCACAAAAATCTTTGAAAGATTTACAGTTATTAAAATCGCAAAGAGATGAACTTTACGGAACTATTCGTGAGATTTTTGAAAAGATGAATGGTAGTTCAGATGAAGATAGAGGTCAATTTGAAATAGAGAGTAAAGAGAATTACGAGAAAATAAAGATGAAAATCGCCGAGGCAGATAACAGTATTCAATTCTCAAATGATTTTAGAGAAATACGTGAAGGTCTAGTGGCAATTAATGATGAGATTAAGATAGTAAAACTAAAGAGAGAACAGAGAAACGAACTCTTTTCTTCAATGAGAAAACTATTTGAGATATTTGATAAAAAGAGAGCAGAGTTTTCATCCAAAAGAGTAAGTGAGAAAAAAGAGAAATTGCTTTCATTAATAAGTAATTTAGAAGGAAGGATAGCTAATTTAACTGAAATGCTTAATAACGATTCAGAAGCTTTAAGTAAACAAAAAGTGAAATTAGATAGCGATGATGCTTTAAATACGCAAATTCAAGAGAATATTGCAAATATCGAAACTAGAATGAAAGAACGTCAAACAATAATTGATGAGCTTAAAGTTAGAATTGATGATATTAATAAAAGTATTAGTGAATTAAAGTAGTATCTTTATTCCAAATAGGTAAAAAAAAGGGGCTTTTAAGCCCCTTTTTTTATTGTTTATAGTAGTACTATCTACTAATAATTACACTTTTGAAATCTTCATAAAAACTACTTCTTAATACAACCCAGTAAACTCCATTTTGGATTGCATTTGCTGGAATTGATAGACTGTAAGCTCCTGCTTTTTGCTGACTTTGCTGAACTGAGTAAACTACTTCACCAGTTTGACTAACTATGTCTATAGTTAAATCTGCATCAAATGCGATACTGTAGTCTATATTAAGGTTGTCAACTACAGGATTTGGAGCAATATTACTTAAAGAATAGTTTTGCGAAGATACATCTACTAATCTTCCTTTAAGGAAACAAACATCAGTAATTTCAATCTTAGTTCCAAAATTGACAGGGGAATTACAGCTATTATAAATGTTGAATAAGTTGATGTCAGAAGTAGTTTTATTACCTAAATAAATTAAGTAATCCATAGTGAATAAATCACCTTCATAAGGAGCTGGTATAGAACCGTTTAGGTCAACTTTAACTTCACCAGATTTTTTATAACTATTATCTATAGTCCAAGTAGAAGTTGGAGAAGTGCTTACTGGATTAATTAATAATTTGGAATTATCTTTAAGGAAACCAACCATAGTAGTATCAAACTGAATAAAAACTGAAAGTTGATTAACTGAAGTTGCAAAAATATCAGGTATTTTGGCAGAAGCATAGAACTTGTGTTCTTTTCCTGGTTGAGTTTTTAAGTTATTTTCTTTAGAAGAAAAGTGTGTAATGTACTCGGCTCTACCTGTTAAATCAAATTCTAATTTCAAATTTTGATTATTATTCAAAGTAAGGAATCCGCTAAAGATACCAGAAATATTTGGTTTAAATGTGATTATTAAATCAAAACTCTGATTAGGAGAAATTATAATATCATTATTCACATTATGAGCAAATACGTTAGTATTTGCACCAGTTATACTTGGATTACCTTGAATAATCAGGTTATTAGTAGCATCTGAATTAGGAATGGTAAAAGTAAATGATCTATTATCACAAACTAAATTATTTCCAAAATCTACATTTTCGGTACCGCCAGCATAAATAGACTGACAAGAAGAGTTGTAAATGGTTTGTTCATTGGTATTATACTTTTCATCAATTTCATTGCCAATACCATTATCAGCAAAGATAAGGAACTTAACATCGCGTTTACCAGAGCCATTAGGAGTAAATTTCAAATCTATGTCTAAATCAGCATTAGCATTAATAGAAGTAGTGAAATTAAAAATCTTACTTCCATTTGCGAATGTAAATTCTTCCGAATCTGAAATTTCAATTGAGTTTATTTTAAGTAATGAATTCTTAGAAGAATTAGCAATATTTAAGTAAGCATCAGCAGTTTCACCAGTTTTAGGTGCTTTTGTAGGGCAAACTAGAACTGGGTTAACAGTAGGATTAGAACCTGTACCATCAGTAGTAGTAGAATCTAACTTAGTTCTGTTGTTATATTGAACGTATATTTTGCTACTATAAAGTTGTTCAGTTTGAGGTAAGAAAGTAACTTTTACTTTCCCTTTAGCAGAACCTGCGATATTCAATGGGAATTGATTTGGTAAAATAGAGAAATTGATATTATTATCTAACCATACTGAGTCAATAACAGCTGGATTTATACTTACGTTAGTAATTTCTAATTCAGCGGTATTTTTAGTTTTAATTCTTTTAATTCCAAATTTCAATGGTAAAACGGATAATTCTGAATTTACACCAACTGCATTCAAATTAGTTTTAGCAGGAGTACAAAGGGAAGAAGCCGCGATACCAAAATCCAATACAGCAGAACGATTACCTTCAGTAGTAGGGGTAAAGCTAATATCAATATCAACAGTAGAAAGTGGATCAACATCCAATGCATTACCACTTGTAAATGATTTTGAGCCATTTCTGATATTTTCAATTTTAAACTCAGGATTATCTATCGATGGCTGAATTCTAACAGTTCCATTATTTGGGTTATTAAAAATAGCGGAAACAGTTTCTACAATTTTTATATTCAGATTAGATTTATTGACAAACTGGTAGTTAGGTAGTGCTTCAGTACCACATTCACCCAAACCAGTTAAAACTAATTTAATGGGCGAAGCACAGTTTCCATAAAGTGTGAAAGTAGCTGTACGAACGCCTGCTTGTTTTGGTTGGAAAATAAACTCAATAGATTCAGAATGACCTGCACCTGGTTTGACTTCTTTATTTACTAAAGCAGCACGAAGAGAGAATTCATCATTTGGTTCAAATTTAACACTATCAATTTTTACATTTCTTGTGCCAGGATTAAGAATAAGCTGAGATTCTAACTTGTCAGTAATAACACCAATATATGATTTACCTAAATCGAGTGAATTAGTTTTAAAAGCAAGAGTTGGGGTTTCGATAGTAAATGGGAATTCACTACTATCGGCAGTTCGAGGTGATTTACCAAATTTGAACAAAATAGCATCTTTTCCACCTCTATTTACTACAGGGATATTACTTAAAGTAGTAGAAGCTGAATTAGTACCAAAGTAGTAATAGTCATTTCTATCTGCAGAATAAACTGTATCATTAGTAAAAGTGCCTGATACAGAGCCAAGTGCAGTTTTAGTAAGTATTAGGAATCCATTTTTATCTTCGAATTCAACATTAAAAGGAGAATCAGTAGCTGGAGGAGTAGGATTTGTGAAATTAGGATTAACAGCAGTCTGACCTACGCAACCTTCAAAATTACCTTGATGCTGACCTCTAAATCTACCATTGATAATAATCTTTTTGTTTACAGCATCATATCTAATATTTCTTGCCCAAGCATTAAAAGTAGTCCATGGACTTTTTGGTCCTATTGTAGCTACAGCAGGGCTATTCCCATTAGCAAAGACCTTTGCAAGGAAAAGATATGTACCATTCAGTGAGCCAGGAGCAGGAGAAGAGCCAAATAG
>VYMC01000219.1_pt1 | contig 18458 bp, 11 predicted proteins | sample 5115301 | NCBI WGS metagenome assembly VYMC01 (sample SAMN12291802, study PRJNA351875) | freshwater metagenome | isolation source: freshwater lake | place: USA: Michigan, Wintergreen Lake | collected 2013-08-08 | reverse complement strand
GTCAGGTTTTTCAGGCTTTCCCTGTCTAGTAGCGGCGGCGGTTCTTTTTGCTTCATCCTCTCAATCTACACTTTTTTCTGTTTTTGTCAATCCCCTGACCTGAATCCTTACCAATATGTTAATAGCTACGCAAGTTTCAATCTCTAATAGGGGTTAAGATTAATTGGAACGCTGTAGGGTTGATTCATGAATCAACCCTACAAACTTTCAATCTTTAATAGGGATTAAGATTAATTGAAACTTTTGGGGTTCTGGGACTGCGGAGAGGCAAAGGGCAAAAGGAGGAATGAATAATCAGTTTTTAATAATCAGATTTAGTATAATGGCAAAAAACCCATCTTTGTTCAAGATGGGGTAAGGCAAAAATCAAATCAATCTAAACAGTAACAGGTTCTCGATCGAGGGGTTTAACGCGCTCGAGCAGTGCTTGCAATTGTTCCCCTTCAATCACCTCTTTACTGAGGATTTCTTGGGCAATTTCTTCGAGCAAATCGCGATTTTGAGCCAGGATATCCAGGGCCTGCTGATGACCATTTTCGACAATCTCTTTCACTTCATTATCGATCGCTTTGGCCGTGTCATCGCTCACCAAGCGCCGAGGATTCATCATGCCATCTCCCAGAAAACTATTCTGTTGACCTTTTTCGTAGGCTAGAGGACCCAAGGTCTTACTCATACCATAGGTCGTCACCATGCGTTCGGCCAAATCCGTCGCCCGCTGCAGGTCATTAGCCGCCCCAGTAGTAATACTACCAAAGACAATTTCTTCGGCGGCCCGACCGCCTAAAAGAGTAGCAATTTGGTCGCGTAATTCCGTATCATCCATAAGGAAACGGTCTTCCGTGGGCATTTGCAGGGTATAACCGAGGGCTGCCATGCCGCGAGGCACGATCGAAATCTTAGCAACTTTACCACCCCCCGGCATAACTGCACCGACGAGAGCGTGACCAACTTCGTGATAAGCGACGATTTTCTTCTCTTTTTCCGAGAGAACCCGGCTTTTCTTCTCTAAACCCGCCACTACCCGCTCGATTGCCTCATTAAAGTCCTCTTGGGCGACGGTGCTGCGTTGATTGCGGGCTGCCAATAAAGCGGCCTCATTGACTAGATTAGCTAAGTCAGCACCGGCAAAACCGGGGGTACGGGTAGCAATCTGTTTTAAATCCACACCCAATCCTAATTTTACCTTACCTGCGTAGATTTCGAGGATTTTTAAGCGTCCAGCCAGATCAGGGCGATCAACTAACACTTGGCGATCAAAACGGCCGGGGCGTAAAAGGGCGGGATCAAGAGTTTCAGGGCGATTAGTAGCGGCCAGCACGATTACCGTCGCATCCCCGGCGTTAAAACCGTCCATTTCCGTCAATAATTGGTTTAAAGTCTGTTCCCGTTCATCGTTACCCCCCATAAAATTACCGTTAGCGCGAGATTTACCGATCGCGTCCAATTCATCGATAAAAATAATACAGGGGGCTTTTTTCTTGGCCTGTTCAAACAGATCCCGTACTCGGGCCGCACCTGCACCGACAAAGAGTTCCACGAATTCCGAACCTGAGATACTAAAGAAAGAAACTCCCGCTTCTCCCGCTACTGCTTTTGCCAGCAGGGTTTTGCCTGTCCCCGGTGGACCGACTAGGAGGACACCCTTGGGAATCCGCGCCCCGATTTGAATGTAACGTTGGGGATATTTGAGAAATTCGACGATTTCGGCCAATTCGGTTTTCGCTTCTTCCACACCGGCCACATCTTCAAAAGTGGTTTTGGTGGTATCTCCTTCCACATAGACTTTAGCGCGACTTTTGGTAATCGATAAAGCCCCAGCTGGACCACCGCCACCGCTGCGAGCGAGGAAAAATTGCCAAATACCGACAAAAATCAGGGGAGGAATCACCCAACTAAGAACACTACCAATCCAGCCATTTTTGGGTGGTGGGGCAGCGGCGAATTCTACGCCCTTAGCTTCTAGACGTTTGGGCAATTCTAGGTCAAAAATCGGTGTAGTGCTGAAAATTCGTCCGTAGTTGCCCTCTTGGTCGTTTTTAAGCTGATAACGAATCTCATTCTGTCCCACGGATACCTTAGCGACGTTACCATCTTCCACTTGGTCGATAAAAAGACTATAGGGAACTTTGGGGACGCTAGGGCCAAATAATTGCGGGAAAAGGAGGTTAACAATCAGAAATAAGCCGCCTACGGCTAATAAAACATTACCGATCAGGCGAGATTGTGAAGGAGGTTTGCTTTTTATACTCATTGCTGGGCCTGATTGATTAAAATTATTCTCTATCCTCTCCTCATTGTAGGCTGTTGACTGCTCAGGTTCAGATTGAATCAGGCGGGGGGATTACCGTCGTCTTCGGGCGGTTTTTGCCCTAGTAAAGCCTCTAGACGAGTTTGGGCAAGCTCAAAATCTGGCGCAATTTCTAGAGCTTTTTGGTAACAGGCGATCGCTGCTGGGGTTTCGCCTAAATTTTCTAGGGTGCTGCCGAGATTGTACCAAGCTTGATAAAAATTATCGTCCGCTTCTAGCACCTGTTGCCAACATTCTAAAGCCTCTTGCCAACGTTGCAGTCCGTATAGGGCGCTGCCTCTAGCGTTAAGGATTTGGTGATCGTTGGGGGTGATTTCTAGGGCGCGATCATAACTATTTAATGCTTCTTCGTAGTTACCGACCATGGCTAAGGCACTACCACGATTATGCCAGGCCGAGGCTAATTGGGGATCGATCTTTAAGGCCTGTTCCCAATCGGCGATCGCATTTGACCAATTGCCTAAATTTGCCTGTTCTAAGCCCTGATGAAACCAATCTTCGGCAGTTTCAGGGTTTTTACCCGACAGGGAGGAAAATTGAGCGATGAGACTATCAATAATGCTTTCTGCGTCCTTATTTTCGATCCCCAATTGTTCGGCGATTTGGCCCGCTAGGGTAGGATCGTTTTGCAGACGGTTAAATAATTCATCGAGGGTGAGGGTTTCTAATTGGGGATTTTCTGGGTCATTACCGTTAAAATCGCTAGTTTCACCCGAATATAAGAGATTTTCTGGGGGTTGCAGCAGGGAATAACTACCCGGCACCTGCACCTCATCTTCGCCAGCGTATTCCCAGATTAAAGTGGCAGTTTCTTTGGTGTAGAGTTGATAACCGATCTCGTAGGAAGCTTCACCAATACGTTCAATCCCGGGGAAAGCGCGAGCTAATTCTCCTAAACGGATCATTCTGGTGGCGAGAATTTGGTTAAGGGAAGCGGAGGATTGCAGACGGGTGCCAAAACGCTCTAACCATTCTACCCAATCTTTTTGCCGACCTCGATCGCCCAATTTCTCAAAAAATCTCAGAATTCTGCCTTCGTGCCAACCGTGGGCCACTCCATCGAGTAACTCCATATAGAGAAACTCGTAATCTGTATCGGTTAGGGGAACAGATTCGATCGCTTGTACTCTCCTTTTCCCCCCTTGTCCTCCCAAAAGTCGGGTAAAAAAGTTTTTGATCGCACGCCAAATTTTTCTTAAAAGTCCCTGCATTCTAATCTCGACACTGGTTTTATTAATCTTGCAAGCATCACCCAATTAGTCTAGCAGTTATCAGTTATTGGGGAATAGGGGTTAGGGTTTGGGGATATCTGTCAGGGATCAGTAAACAGTGAAAATACTCCTTACTTAACACCGCTTACTGCTTACCGATAACTTAATTATTGGCCATTACCCAATTAACTAGAGTGCGGACGGGAAAACCGGTAGCCCCAGAATTGTTAAAGCCATTTTCTTTATCGCACCAGACCGGTCCTGCGATATCTAGGTGCAGCCAGGGAGTATTATTAATGAATTGCTTCAAAAATAAAGCCGCTGTAATGGAACCGCCGGGGCGCGGGCCAGTGTTTTTCATATCGGCAATTTGAGACTTCAGACCCTCGAAATATTTTTCTTCTAGGGGCATCGGCCAGAATTTTTCGCCAGCCAATTTAGCGGCCTCGTGGAGTTGAGCAGCGAGACTCTCATCGCTACTCCATAAACCGGCGATATCGTCTCCCAAAGCGACGACACAGGCCCCGGTTAAAGTGGCTAGATCCACGATCGCATCCACCTCTAATTTTTCCGCAAAAACCAAGCCATCGGCCAGGGTTAATCGTCCCTCGGCATCGGTGTTATTGACTTCAATAGTTTTGCCGTTAGAAGCGGTTAAAATGTCCCCGGGGTGCATAGCGCGACCACTAATCATATTTTCTGTAGCTGGACAGATAAAGTGTACTTCCACTTCTGGCCGTAATTGCGCGATCGCCTTGGCTGCGCCTAGGGTGGCGGCACCACCTCCCATGTCCATTTTCATGGTTTCGATGCCACTGCCAGCCCCTTTAATATTCAAACCGCCGGAATCAAAGGTTAAACTTTTACCGACGATTGCTAGTTTACGTTTCGGGGTTCCTTGGGGTTTATAGATTAAATGGATGAATTTCGGGGGAATATCCGAGGCTTTGGCCACTCCTAGGAAGCCTCCCATGCCCAAGCTTTCGCATTCTTGCTGTTCCAGAATTTTGAGACTTAATCCGTATTCGGCGGCAATTTGCTCGGCGGTTTCTGCCATGGTTAGGGGGGTGACGGTGTTAGCGGGAGCATTGACTAATTCTCTGGCCAAAATCACCCCAGAACAGATTTGCTCGGCTTTGGCGATCGCTGATAGTTGCTCTCCTAAACCCAATAACTCGACGGTTTCTAATTTGGCTCCTTTTTCCTCTTTCGTGGACTTGAAGCGGGTATCCTGATGATTGGCCAGCAGCAGCCCTTCTGCGATTGCTCCGGCGGTGGCGGACTGATCGCCAACTACTGGTAAACTGATGGCCAGAGCTTGGCTTTTTTGTTGTTTGGCCAGACGAGCGATGGCAGCGGCCGCTAGACGCAGGGTTTGCAGGTCGAAATCTGTAGTTTTTCCTAATCCCACCAGGATTAATTTGCGAATCTGACCACCACCTAGACGAGTCGCCGCACTGCTGCCTAATTTTCCCTCGAATTCCGTCTCGGAGATGAGATCTCCTAGGTTTCCCCCTAGTTTATCGTTTAATTCTGCCAATTCTCCTGCAATCTCGATGGCTCCTTCTGGTAAACCTAGGGCTAAAGTATCTCCTGTCCAAGTAAGGAGCGAGGTGTCAGTTGATCGAATATCCATTCTTTATCTCGATAATTCTTTGCAAATTGCTTCTATTAATCACTATACTGTAAGCTCTATCAGTGGCTCTCTTATTCTTTGTGTGATAAGTTTAACTTATATAGTAGTGATCGATCTCTGTGTCCTTTGTTTCTCCGTGGTTCCTTCCACTCACTCACCGGCAGGACTGTATCTTAGAATACATTTTACCCACCAAACCCAAGAGAGCCTTCAGGAAATCTGCTGAATAGCTGAAATTACACCCGTCCAACACTGATTGGCGATCGCGATTTTGCCACCTGTTAAATCTCTTTTTCTGTCTGTACAAATTGTTACTTTTTGAAATGAGAATTGCTGTCTGTAAATAGACCCTATTTTTTCGATAATATCTTTAGTCCTTCTTAACTGATAACTGATAACTGATAACTGAATCAATGCGTTATCGACGATTTGGCCGCACTAATTGGCAATTTTCGCTGTTTTCCCTGGGGACTATGCGCTGTTTGTCCTCAGAGTCGGTGTTTGCCGCAACACTCGATCGCGCCCTAGAATTGGGGATTAATCACCTAGAAACGGCCAGAGGTTACGGTAATAGCGAAGTTTTTCTCGGTCGCTATCTGCAGCGTCAAGGGGTGCGGGAGCGGGTTTATCTGACCACGAAATTGGTCCCCACTCCCGATCGCCAAACTATGGAAAAAGCGATCGGCGAATCCCTAGAACGATTACAATTAAATTACCTCGATTGTCTAGCCATTCACGGTATTAACACCCGCGAGCATTTAAACTGGATTAAAGACCCACAAGGCTGTATGAAAGCCGTTTTTATGGCCCAAGAAGCCGGCAAAATTGGCCATGTTGGCTTTTCTACCCATGCACCCCTAGAAATTATTCTGGAGACGATTAATACAGATTTCTTCGCTTTTGTCAATATCCATTACTATTTTTTTTGGCAAAGACAGCAACCGGCGATCGCTTTGGCTGGAGCAAAGAACATGGGTGTGTTTATTATCTCCCCTGCTGATAAGGGAGGTAATCTCCACAGACCTCCCAAGAAGCTAGAAAAATTATGCGCCCCTTTTTCACCCCTAGAGCTAAATTATCGCTTTTTATTGAGCGATCCGCGCATTACTACCCTCAGCGTCGGGGCAGCGATACCAGAGGAATTAGAGACAATTATTAATGTATCCGAACGAGATCAGCCCTTAGATGCGGCAGAAATTGCCGTTTTTAAGCGTTTAGAGGCACATTTAACCGATAAATTGGCTACAGATCTATGTAGCCAATGTTATCAGTGTTTACCCTGTCCCGAAAATATTAACATCCCTGAAGTGTTGAGACTGCGGAATCTGGCAGTAGCTTACGAAATGACCGATTTTGGCCAGTATCGCTATCGAATGCTGGAAAATGCCGGTCATTGGTTCCCTGGACGCAAGGCCAATAATTGTACTGAGTGCGGTGATTGTTTACCTCGCTGCCCGGAAAAATTGCCGATTCCTCGGCTGTTATTTAATACACACGAACTACTTAAAGGACCAGCGCAACGGAGATTGTGGTCATCTTAGGACGAAACTCGAAAAAGTTTTTTTTGGGGATCGTCAAAGTGTAAAAACTATCTTAAGATTAACAGGTAAGAGAATTAACTTTCTTGAATTTAAAGAGACAAAAAACAAGAAATAGATTAAGGAGTAAAGGATATGGCACTCGTCCCCATGCGGTTATTGTTGGATCACGCGGCTGAGAACGGATATGGCATCCCCGCTTTTAACGTAAATAATATGGAGCAGATCCAAGCGATCATGCAAGCGGCGGCAGCCACCGATAGCCCCGTTATCCTGCAAGCTTCTCGCGGTGCGCGCAAATATGCAGGGGAAAACTTCCTGCGTCACCTGATCACCGCCGCGGTGGAAACCTATCCTCATATCCCCATCGTGATGCACCAAGATCACGGTAATGAACCCGCCACCTGCTACTCGGCCCTCCGTAACGGTTTCACCAGTGTTATGATGGATGGTTCCTTAGAAGCGGATGCTAAAACTCCCGCCACCTATGAGTACAACGTTAACGTTACTGCTGAAGTGGTAAAAGTTGCCCACTCGATCGGTGCTAGTGTGGAAGGGGAACTCGGTTGTTTAGGTTCCCTAGAAACTGGTAAAGGAGAAGCGGAAGACGGTCACGGTTTTGAGGGAGAATTAGATCACTCGATGCTGTTAACCGATCCCGATGAAGCGGTGGATTTCGTCGAAAGAACCCAAGTAGATGCTTTAGCAGTAGCCATTGGTACTAGCCACGGCGCTTACAAATTTACCCGCAAACCCACTGGCGAAATTCTCGCTATTAGCCGCATTGAAGAAATTCACAGCCGCTTACCCAATACTCACTTGGTCATGCACGGTTCTTCCTCGGTTCCCGAAGATCTCCTCGAATTAATTAACCAATTCGGCGGCGCTATCCCTGAAACCTACGGTGTTCCCGTGGAAGAAATCCAAAAAGGCATCAAGAGTGGTGTGCGTAAAATCAATATCGACACCGACTGCCGTTTAGCAATTACCGCCGCAGTTCGGGAAGCGCTATTCAGCAACCCGAAAGAGTTTGATCCCCGTTTCTTCCTGAAACCCTCGATCACCTATATGCAGAAAGTTTGTGCCGATCGCTATCAACAATTTGGTACCGCCGGTAACGCCAGCAAAATCAAACAAGTGTCCCTCGATGACTACGCAGCCAAATATGCTAAAGGGCAATTAACCCAAGTCAGCAAAAAAGTTGTGGCTGTCTAGTGGCTGAATAATTAAGCGATCGCTTAATAGCACCGATCTAGTAGAATTTTTTGGGGTAGTTAACCATAACTACCCTCTTTTTTATCAGCAACGATCGATCTTTGTGTCTTTGTGCTTCGTTCTACGCGCTCGCCCACAGGACTTTATCTTAGAATACATTTTATCTACCAAACCTGGGAGAGCCGAATCGATTTCAGAGAAAAGACTATACTGAAAATAATCAGCAGATCAGCACTGGATTTATAAGAGAAGCAAGATGAGAAAAAAATCGTTGTGGGTGGGATTATTAGTGGGATTTTGGTTTTGTCTGACTTGGATGGCATGGACACCCACAGCAGCCGCCTTTAGCGAAGAACAAAAATTATTACTGCAATCCTGGCGATTAGTCAACCAATCTTATTATGATGACACATTTAATCATCAAAACTGGTGGCAGGTGCGGGAACAATTCATCAAGAAACCTCTCAACGATCGGACGGCGGCCTATAATGCGATCGAACAGATGTTAGCCACTCTCGATGAACCCTTTACCCGTCTCTTGCGACCAGATCAATACCATAACCTACAAATTAGCACCACGGGGGAATTATCGGGGGTAGGACTGCAAATTAATATCAATCCCGACAATGGTTACTTAGAAGTGGTTGCCCCCCTTGCGGGTTCTCCTGCTGAGGCCGCTGGTTTAACTAGCCACGATCGCATTTTGTTTATTGATGGTATCGATACCACTACTTTAACCCTCGATGCAGCAGCAGCCAAAATGCGCGGCACCCCCGGAACAGAAGTTTCCTTAGTCATTCTTCCCTATCAAAAAAGTCAACCAAAAACCCTATCTTTAACCCGTCAACGCATTTCTTTAAGTCCAGTGGTAGCGGTTTTGGATAAAAATTCTAGTTCCTTGCCCATCGGTTATGTGCGCTTAAATCAATTTAGTGCTAACGCTGCCAAAGAAGTCTCGGAAGCAGTGAGGAACCTACAAAAACAAGGAGCCAAGGGTTATATTTTAGATTTAAGAAATAACCCTGGTGGTTTACTGCAAGCGGGCATAGAAATCGCTCGGATGTGGATTAATCAGGGAACGATCGTTTATACGGTTAATCGCGAGGGAATTGCCGATAGTTTTGCCGCTTCTGGCAATGCTTTAACCGAGGCGCCTTTAGTCGTTTTAGTCAATCAGGGAACCGCCAGCGCCAGCGAGATTTTAGCCGGAGCATTACAGGACAATCAACGGGGGATTTTAGTAGGAGAAAAGACTTTTGGTAAGGGATTAATTCAGTCCCTATTCGAGTTACCCGATGGGGCAGGATTAGCGATTACTGTGGCTAAATATGAAACTCCTGCCCACCATGATATTCATAAGTTAGGCATTATGCCGGATCAAGTGGTAGCACAGGAACCGATCACCTATCAGGAAATCGGCACCGAAAAAGATAGTCAATACCAAACGGCAATTCAGTTTTTAAACCAGAACACCGTTTTAGCCAAAGCTTCCTAAGTGGGGTTTTCAGTCATCAGTTACCAGTTATCAGATTAGTATAGTTCGATTGGGGGGCATAAATCGACTAAATCCTTATCTGGCAAAAGACTTAATTGATTAGTTCGTTAGAAAGGGAAAACAATTGACGAAGATCGCATCAATGTCTTTATATATAAGGGTTTTATCCCTTATAGCCCTGTTTATTGCCTAACACAAACAAAGAGAACTGTTTTCAGTTTACTGTTTACTGATCACTGAAAAAACTTCCCCACTTCCCACACCCGACGGCATAGATAGAACAAATTAGCCATTTTTTCCATCAATATCTAAATGATGAAAACCTGTTTGATTTGGAGAGAATGCTAACATCGATTAGAATTTTCCCAGTCAGGGTTTTTCAGCCTTGCAACCTTAACTCATCCTTGATTTTACTGCCATGCAGAGACATATTCGATCGCCCTTAGCCCTAACCCTGAGCATCAGCCTCTTAGCTAATTTTTTAACCGCTTGTAATAATGCCCAAACCCCCGGTGATCAGGGACTAAAATTAGGAGCATTACTGCCCATTACTGGAGATTTAGCCGCTATTGGTCAAAATATGCCCGAAGCAGCCGCCCTAGCGGTAGAGACTATCAATGCCTGTGGTGGAGTCAATGGCAAACCAGTCACCCTCGTGAAAGAAGATGACCAAACCGACCCCGCCGCCGGTGCTTCGGCGATGACAAAACTAGCGGAGGTGGATAAAGTAGCTGGTGTGGTCGGTTCCTTTGCCAGTAGCGTCTCGGGAGCAGCCGTCGATGTGGCGGTGAGAAATAAAGTTATGTTAGTCTCTCCGGGTAGCACCAGTCCTGTATTTACTGACAGGGCGAAAAAAGGCGATTTTCAAGGTTTTTGGGCGCGGACGGCTCCCCCGGACACCTACCAAGCTCAAGCTTTAGCAGTCCTAGCTAAGAAAAAGGGTTTTCAAGATGTGGCCACCGTCGTGATCAATAACGATTATGGGGTCGGATTTGAGCGGGAATTCGTGAGCGCTTTCGATAAATTAGGCGGCACTATCACTAATAAGCAGAATCCCGTCCGTTATGACCCGAAAGCTGCCACTCTCGATAGTGAAGCGGCGGCTGCCTTCGCTAACCAACCGGATGCTGTAGCGGCAGTCCTTTACGCTGAAACGGGCAGTTTATTACTACAAGCGGCCTATAAACAGGGGTTGACCAAAGGAGTTACTGTCCTCCTCACCGATGGGGTTTTTTCGGAAGATTTCACCAAACAGGTGGGGAAAGGAACCGATGGTAAGTCAATTATTGCCGGCGCCCTAGGTACAGTCCCGGGGGCCGACGGTCAAGCTTTAAGCGCTTTTACTACTCTCTGGAAGGAAAAAACTGGCAAGGATGTCACCGCTTTTGTTCCCCATACTTGGGACGCGGCGATTTTATTGATGTTAGCAGCCGAGGCGGCTAAATCTAACACTGGTGAAGGGATTCAAAGCAAGATTCGTGAGGTGGCTAATGGTCCCGGGACGGAAGTAACCGATGCTTGTCAAGCCCTGGAAATGATTCGCAAAGGCGAGGATATTAACTATCAGGGGGCCAGTGGCAATGTGGATATCGATGAAAATGGCGATGTGGTCGGTAGTTATGATGTCTGGACTGTTAATGATGACGGGACTCTCAAGGTTATCGATCAGGTGACACCCAATCAGTAATCAGTAATCAGTAATCAGTGATCAGTAATCAGGGGGCAATAGGCAGCTTTATTCTCCCCACTTCGCAAATCACACTTTGTGCTTTTTGTCAAAAAAACTTTTTTTTTGCAATAAAACTACACAAAAAAAAGATCATCGTTGTGGGTGAAATTGACTCATTTACCCCTCTTAATTAGGATCACCTTCTAGGTGTGGCAAGGGTTTCAAGAGTTGCTGTCCAAAAAAGCACAAAATAACCCATTGTGAAATTCAGTAAAATCGCTGTAACCATGATAACATCGTTGTTAAATAAAAATCTTTCTCAATTAATTTTTAAGAATTTGTAAATATTGCGGAATGTTAATTTAAATATTCTCAAGTTTTTGGAGTCAATCAATAATTTTTACTTATTTTTGTCGAACATTGGGTTAGGAGTCGGAATTCAGGAGATTATTTTTATTTATTCTTCCCAAACCCCACGTCATAATTCCCAACCCATCACTGATGACTGAAAACCGAGACAGTTTTCTGAGGACTTTTTTTACTGGTGGGAACTGGATCGGGGTCATTTTCTTCCCTAGCCACCCGGATTAAGAGGGCGGCTAAAAAGAGACTGGCTAAACTGGAACTGCCGCCATAGCTAAAGAGAGGGAAAGGTAGGCCCGTAGTGGGTAAAGAACCAGTGGCCACACCGATATTTAACAGAGATTGACCGATTAAGATTACCATCGCCCCGATCGCCACTAATTTTTTGATGCGATGACGACATTTAACCGCCACGATCAGGGCAAGAGTAGCGTAGAGAAATAGCATAATTAACAGTAAAATACCGCCAATAAAACCAAATTCCTCACCAAAGACAGCGAAAATAAAATCCGTATCTGGGAAGGGTAGATAAAATAATTTTTGTTGGGATAGACCGTAACCGCTGCCAGTGCTTCCGCCAGAACCAATCGCCAGTAAACTCTGCACTAATTGATAACCGTCCCCCCGGGGATCCTGCCAGGGGTCTAGGAAAGATAGAATCCGTTTTCTCTGGTATTCGCGGAAAGTAACACTAACCACGGCCATAGTTACACCCAGTAGAGCGGTGCTGGTCATGTAGGATAAAGGCAGACCAGAGGCAAGAGCGATCAGCCAGAGAGTTATACCACACAGAGCAGTGGTACTCAAGTTAGGTTGTAAGAGAATGCCGGCTAGAATTAGCCCAAAAATAGCGATCCAAGTTAACCGTTGATTGACATTTAAACGCGGCCATCCACCGAAAACCGCTGCTCCTTGCAGGACGAGAAACGGTTTCATAAATTCCGACGGTTGCAAGAGAATCGGCCCGATTTTAATCCAACGGGTGGCACCGTTGATATTAGCTCCCAAACCGGGGATGAGAGTGATCAAAATTAATCCTAAAACTAATAAAATCATCCAGGGTGCGATTTTGAGGAGTTTCTCGATCGGCAATCGCACCAAGAAATTAAAGCCAATTAAGCCAATCCAAAGCCAGACTAATTGGCGGATAAAATAATATAGTCCGTTATCGAAGCGACTGTCAGCCAGAGCGTAGGAAGCGGAAAAAAGCACGACTAACCCGACTAACAGCCACAAAAAAGTCATCCAGCGCAATAATCGCGCTTCGGCTGACCAGTTTTTCACATCGGGGTCAAAAATAGGGATAATATATTGCCACACGGAGATTTTTCGCAAAGAAGTATCTTGCACAGATTAACCGAGAAGACTAGGCTCGATCGCAGTTTGTTCCCCTATCCGACGGCGACATGACCGATTAAACCCGCGTTTTCACCGTGCCATTCTAGGGTATCACCGATCGCCTGACCGTTGTGATAGGCAGCCAAGAGAATTTCCGCCGTTTTCCCCCAAACAATATTACCCTGACGATCAAGGGAAATCATGCCCAGATCCCGACCATTAGTTTGGGATTCGTGCATCGATTTCTCCACGGCAGCGGCTAGGGAAAAACCATCGGTGACGCGAATGACCACCTTAGCGGCTAAACACTCATCGATAATATCTTCCCCGACCCCCGTACAACTTACTCCGGCCCATGGATTCGCATAATTGCCGGCCGGCATCGCACTGTCACTAACGCGACCGATTCTTTCTAATCCCTTCCCCCCAGTAGAAGTTCCAGCGGCGATGTCTCCTTGCTGATCAAGAGCTACTACCCCGATAGTTCCCCGTTGTGCTGACGAATCGGCGAATAAACGGGCCATTTTGCGATTAAAGTTCGTCTTTCTTTCTTGCATCCATTCTTGAATCCGATAATCGGTTAGGGGATCATAAAGGGGAATTTGTAATTCTCGGGCCAGATCTGCAGCCCCAATTTCCGAAAGAATGCGATCCTCTTGACTTTGGAGAAATTGAGCTAGGCTAATGGGGTTCTGTACCCGGGAGACGTTAATGACACCGCTTAGACGCTGGTGACGACCATCCATCAAGGCTGCACTCATTCGCACCTGACCGTCCGATTGCACCACCGAACCAGTCCCAGCATTAAATCGTGGTTCATCCTCCAGTAACATACATCCTTTTGTCACCGCTTCCACAGCACTTGCACCATTGTCAAGGAGGTTGTAAATATTCTTAACAATACCTCGGAGAGAATCGCGCACTGATTCTAAACCACCTTTGTCCTCTAGGGAACTCGCTCCCCCATGAATAATTAACTTCGGATTTACTCTGGTCATCGAAAAATCGAGTCCGAAACCCCGTCTCTTGAGGACGGCTTTACCATTAAATAGTAGCGCATTTACACCATCTATCTTCACTTCCCCTTTAACAAAAGGCCATAAACTGTGCTGTAGGAGGGATTAAGACTCACCTAAAAACACCTTTCTTGATAATTTAACCGATGGTTTAAAAGCTTGGGGCAATACTTTGACCTGGAAAGGAAAACTCGACTCTTGGGAAATTATGGTTTCTCGCTCCCTAGAACAAAGCAACTACTATCGCGCCACTCTCACCAATGCCAAGGGTTGGACTTTGCACCCCAACGAGCGCTCTGCCGCTTTTAGGCAAGCTTGGCCGACTATTATCAAGAAAATCGAAGCTGGTATTTACCCACCGACCCAAGCTGGTTACTATGACCTAATCTCGGAATTATGGTATTGAGAGAGGGTTATTCCTCTAGATTTGAGGTGAGGCGGTACTGAGAGATTACCTGTGAGGCGATATTTTTGTTTGAATTAGAGAAGACAGAAAGGAACAACCCAAAAGAAAACCCAACCACCGCCGGAGATTGGGTTTTCTGGTTATCAATTGATTTTAAGGGGCTAAAGCGTTACCGCGCAGGAGAGAACCGATGGTTTTAGCAGTAATCTTCATCTGTAGGAGAGGATTAGCGGGAACAACGGTTTTATAGAGATAACTGTCAAAAGTCATCTTCTGTACGTCCTTATCGGAACACATTTCCACAAAAGCTTCCCGGGTGGCATCGGTACGGTAGAAAACCCGTTGCAGGATATCTAACACCAGATAGGTCATACCGTATTTCTTATCCCAACGCTTGAGGTAGAGTTTTAACTCGTCCTCTGTGGGGACACGTTGGCCGCCGTTAGTGACTTCGACAATGGTTTCCGCACACATCCGCGCTGATTTAGCGGCGAAATAGATGCCTTCTCCCGAAGACTTGGTGACTGTTCCCGCGGCATCGCCAACGAGGGCCACACGACCAACTACACGGCGAGGACGGGGATGTTCGGGGATGGGGTGAGCCTCCACGCGGATGATTTCGCCACCTTCCAGACGACGGGCCGCACGAGCGCGAATACCAGCCTGTAGGTCTTTAATCATGGCTTTATTGACCTTCATCGTGCCAGTACCGACGGCGACGTGATCGTATTTGGGGAATACCCAAGCGTAGAAGTCGGGGGATACGTCTTTTCCTACATACATTTCCGCCAGATCTTCGTAGTAGGCCATTTTATCTTGGGGGAGACGGATGCGTTCTTGGAAAGCGATCGCATAGTTGTAATCCCCAGCATCAATAGCTTTGGCAATGCGGGAATTAGCACCGTCGGCACCGATAACCACGTCCACCTTCAGAGATTTCATTTCCCCTTGGGAATTGCCGTGGGAGTGATCAGCGTAGTGTAGGGTATAGGGATCGGTGCTATTGGTGGGAATATCGAGACCGTAAACAGTTCCGTTGATTAAATGCGCTCCTAATTTATGGGCGCGTTCTCTCATAAAACCGTCGAGGACTTCCCGACGACACATACCGATATATTCGTCTTCATTATCGAGATTAATATCGACTTCGACGTTAGAGGGGGAGATCATTTTCATTTTTCTCACCCGGCGATCAATAATTTCAGGAGGTAGGTCAAATTCGCTCACCATACAGAGAGGAATCGCTCCACCACAGGGTTTAGCGTTATCTAATTTGCGTTCAAATAAATAGGTTTCAATGCCTGCTTTAGCTAATGTTTCTGCCGCCGAAGAACCGGCCGGCCCTGAACCCACAACAGCGACTCTTAACACTCAGGTTTTCTCCTACATACTTACGAGCGAGTACGCTTTGCAGTGTACCACAGGGGTTTAGCCGAAAGAAACGATATCCTCCGATTCTGCCCGATCTTGCAACAGTGCTTAACATCCTCTGTTACAAAAGTTTATTAGTATATATGTATTTCCTAATCAACTTTCGGACGAGATCGCAATCCCAGAGCTACTTAGTTATATCCATGCCTCCTAACAAACCAGGTTTTCACCATTTGGGTAAGCACACAGTAACTGGATAAAATCAACGCTAACCAGAAGAAATATTTAGCAGGTAGGGGAACGAATCCTAGTACAGAAGCGATCGGCGAGAATGGCAGATAGATAGCCACTGCCATGACGGTGAGAGTCACCAGTAGCATGGGTAAAGACGGACGACTTTGCAAGAAGGGAATTTTGGGAGTCCGAATTATGTAAACAATCAATGTCTGAGTCATCAAACTTTCGACAAACCAACCTGTTTGAAACAAGGCTTGCTGTTCAACGGTATTAGCTTGAAAAACAAACCACATCAAAGCAAATGTGGCATAATCAAAAATTGAACTCATCGGTCCAATGTATAGCATAAATTTCTGAATATTACCCACCTGCCATTTCCGAGGTTTTGTCAAATATTCCTTGTCCACATGGTCAAAGGGAATTCCAGTTTGGGAGAAATCATAAAGTAAATTATTGACTAGGATTTGCACAGGTTGCATGGGCAGAAACGGCAGCAAGGCACTAGCACCGAGAACGCTAAACATATTGCCAAAGTTAGAACTCGTACCCATTTTGATGTACTTAACAATATTGCCAAAGGTTTTACGACCTTCGAGAATTCCTTCTTCCAACACCATCAGACTTTTTTCTAACAGAATGATGTCAGCAGATTCTTTGGCAATATCCACGGCTGTATCTACGGAAATACCGACATCCGCTTCTCGTAGTGCGGCGGCATCATTGATACCATCTCCCATAAACCCGACAATATGACCTTGACGACGCAGCACCCGAATAATCCTCGATTTTTGCAGAGGCGATAGTTTAGCAAAAATTGTAGTAGTTTGGGCAAGAGCCGTCAGTTCTTCATCCGATAGTGCCTCAATCTCGCTGCCCAAAAGGGTGTGATGAACGTACAAACCCACATCCTTACAGGTTTTAAGGGTGACAGTCGGGTTATCACCAGTCAAGACTTTTACCTGTACACCGCTGTTATTGAGAGCAGCGATCGCCTGGTAGGCTGAGTCTTTGGGTGGATCGAGAAATGCAATCAAACCGATCAAAATTAAATTCTCTTCATCGGCAACGGAGTAACTGCGTTGGTCTAAGGGTAATTCTTTATAAGCTACCGCAATCACTCTTAGTCCATCTTCGTTGAGTTCCTGATTTAACTGAGCCACTTGTGCATGGATCGAAGCATCAACGGGCAAAATCTGATCATTTACTTTGACCTGTGTACAGACTTGCAGAATTTCTTCAACAGCACCTTTGCAAATTAGTTCATGGTGGTGGTTTTCTTCTTCCACCACAACGGACATACGACGACGGAGAAAATCAAAGGGAATTTCATCAATTTTGAGAAATTTATATTCCACTTTTAAGGATTCGTGGAGTTCAATATGTTCTAGTACCGCTACATCGAGCAGATTCTTCAAACCTGTTTGGTAGAAGCTGTTGAGATAGGCAAATTCTAGAGCCTCTTCATTTTCTTCCCCATAAATGTCTAAGTGCATTTCCAATACAATTTTGTCCTGGGTGAGGGTACCCGTTTTATCGGTACACAGAATGTCCATTGCCCCAAAGTTTTGAATAGCATCGATATTCTTGACGATCACCTTTTTCTCAGACATATCGATCGCCCCCCGGGCCAGGTTTGCAGTCACGATCATCGGTAACATCTCTGGGGTTAAACCCACCGCCACCGAAAGGGCAAAAAAGAAAGCTTCTCCCCAGTTCCTTTTGATCAAACCATTGATCAGAAAAACAAGCGGAGCCATCACCAGCATGAAACGCAGTAGCAGTAAACTGACATCATTCACGCCCTTATCGAAACTGGTCATGGTTTTCCGACCCACCAGGGTTTTCGCCAGAGAACCCAAGTAGGTATTGCTGCCAGTTTCAATGACAACGGCTGTTCCTGTGCCGCTGATCACGTTTGTGCCTAAGAAACAAAGATTGGCTAATTCCAACGGATTTTGGCTTTGTAACTGATCCTTAGGCAACGTGGATTGTTTCTCCACAGGCAAAGACTCGCCCGTTAAAGTACCTTGGCTGACAAACAAATCTTTAGCCGTAATTAAGCGCACATCCCCCGGGATCATATCCCCAGCCGCCAAGAAAACTACATCACCGGGTACCAAAAATTTAATGGGGATTTCTTGTCGGTCTGGAACATCAAGATTGAGGATCAAACCCATATCCTCTGCCAAGCTGGGAGAAATATCTTTCCGGGGATCTTTTCGGCTCACAGTGGCAGTGGTATGTACCATTTCCCGTAGTTTTTCAGCTGCTTGGCTGTAGCGAAATTCTTGAGAAAAGCGGAGAATAACACTGAAAATCACCATGCTAAAAATAATTACGGCGGCTCTGACATCTTCAGTTAATAAAGCAATAACTGCCAGAATAATTAATAAAATCGCCAGCGGATTTTGAAATGTCTTCAACAACTGAACATACCACTGCGGTGGTTTCTCATGGGCGATCTCGTTCAACCCAATTTTGCTTAGTCGGAGATTGGACTGGAGTTCGCTTAACCCCTCAGAAGAGGTATTAAGCATTTTTAACCCACATTCCGCACCCTCAACTGTCACAGATCAAAAAAGCCATTAAAGTAGTACATAATAACTAAAATTAATTCAAAGGTTAAAAGGGTTAATGAGAATATATAGCATT
>VYMC01000141.1_pt1 | contig 18596 bp, 13 predicted proteins | sample 5115301 | NCBI WGS metagenome assembly VYMC01 (sample SAMN12291802, study PRJNA351875) | freshwater metagenome | isolation source: freshwater lake | place: USA: Michigan, Wintergreen Lake | collected 2013-08-08 | reverse complement strand
TCAATCTCTACTCTTGGAGTAAGAGCGGCTACGGAATCAACAATAACAACATCAATACCGCCACTACGAACGAGTGTTTCGACTATTTCGAGGGCTTGCTCACCATATTCAGGTTGGGAAAGTAAAAGTGTATCGAGTTTTACTCCAAGGCGTTGTGCGTATTTAATATCCACAGCGTGTTCTGTATCAACGAAAGCACATAAGCCACCGTTCTTCTGAGCTTCAGCAATAACGTGAAGGCAGACAGTAGTTTTACCGGAAGATTCGGGTCCGAAGATTTCGATAATTCTACCTTTAGGTACTCCACCGATGCCAATTGCCGCATCAAGAGAAAGGCAACCTGTAGAAATAGCATCTACATTGGAATTAGCTTTATCAGAAAGCATCATAATCGAGCCTTTACCATGCTGACGCTCAATTTGATCCATAGCCATTTTGACTGCTTTTAGCTTTTCTGCGGCATTATCTGGAGTAGTAACTTCGTTATTTTTTTCTTTTGCCATTTTGTTTTGATTTATTTGATAATTGTGAATCGAAAATAAAGAATAAATTTGTGTCGTTGTTCAAAGAACGAAAATTAATTTAAAAGAAAAAGGAATGCTAATGAGGATATTGCTAATAGGTGCAGGTGGAAGAGAGCATGCTCTTGCAAGAGCTTTAACTCAAAGTAGTAAAGAGGTCAAGCTATATGCTATGCCTGGGAATCCGGGTATTTGTAGTTTGGCAGAGAAGGTAGGAATAGATATAAGTAATGTGAAGAAAATTATAGATTTCGTAAATGAAAAGCAAATTGATTTTGTATTTATAGGACCAGAGCAACCTATAGCAGATGGATTAAGTGATGGATTAAGGAAAGCAGGTATAGCAGTATTTGCACCAAGTAGAGATGCGGCAATGCTTGAGATATCAAAAGGATATGCAAAAGATTTTATGCAAAGGCATAAGATACCAACTGCTGTATATAGGAGATTCAAAGCAAGGGAGCAGAGAATGGCAAAGGCATATTTGTATGACTTTGAAAGAGTTGTAATAAAAGCAGATGGTTTAGCGGCTGGTAAGGGGGTAATAATACCCAAATATAGGGGTGATGCAGTAAAAGCTATAGATGAGGTATTTAGTGGAGCATTTGGCGAGGCAGGTGAAGAATTAGTAATAGAAGAATTTATGGAGGGAGAAGAAGCATCTATATTTGTAATAAGTGATGGAAGTAACTACATAATACTACCTGCTTGCCAAGACCATAAACGAATTGGCAATAACGATACTGGCAAAAATACTGGCGGAATGGGTGCATTTGCACCGGCAAGATTAGTAAATGAAAAAGTGCTTAAGCAAATAGAAGATGAAATAATAAAGCCAACTATAAAAGGTATGAAAGACGAGGGGAGACCATTTGTGGGATGTCTTTTTATAGGATTAATGATTAAAGAAGACTATGCAAAAGTGGTTGAATATAACTGTAGATTTGGTGACCCAGAGACAGAAGCAGTATTGAGTTTGATAGAAGGAGATTTTGCTAGACTATGCTTGAGTGCAGCTAAAGGGAATTTAGAAAAAGACTTAATTAGTTTCAAGAATGAAGTAGCATGTACGGTAATATTAGCTTCGGAGGGATACCCGGATAAATTTGAGAAAGACTATGAGATTAAGGGCATAGATAAAGTAGAAGATGGCTGTATAGTTTACCATTGTGGAACAAAAGATGATAATGGAAGATTAGCAACTAATGGTGGTAGGGTGTTGGCTGTAACTGCACTTGGCAAAAATCTAAAAGAAGCACAAGAAAGAGCATATAATAACGTCAATAAGATTAGTTTTAAGAACAAGTATTTCCGTAACGATATTGGAAACAAAGGAATCAAATACGAATCCTGATAGTTCGGAATATCTCATAATAGATTTCGATTGTGGAATCTGCACAACATTTTGGTCAAGAGTGCTGAAGTTTGATAAATACAAGAAACTCCAACTTTTGCCAATATCAACAATCAATCAGCTGACATATAGCTTCTCTGGTACAATAAACGAGGCAAATATTGCTTTTGTGGACAAGCAAGGAATATACTTTGCAAAATCAAGAGCTATATTTGAGGCATTTAAGCGATTGGCATTTCCATTCAATATTTTGGGTTATGTGTTATCAAATAGAGTATTTGCAACATTGGTAAACCCTTTCTACATTGTAATAAGAGACAATAGGCATAGAATTTCAAATTATTTGGGATTGAAAAGTTGTGAAATTAATTACAAATCGGATAAATTAAGTCGTATTTAAAAATAAAAGTATTATATTGCGTGCTAACTAATTTCAAATTTTAGAAATGTTTAGACTATCAAAAAGAGTAGAGTATGGAATTCTTTCAATGCAATATATAGCAGAGAAAGAAGGTACATTAGTAACGGCAAAGGAAATTTCGGAGAATTTAAGTATCTCATTTGAATTTTTAGCAAAGACTTTGCAGATGCTTATGAAAATGAAGCTAATAGACTCAGTAAAAGGGATAAAAGGTGGCTACCGATTATCAAGAAATGCTAGTGAAATAAGCTTAGAAGATATAATTCTGGCATTAGAAAGTAAGATAGCTATAACAGATTGCTTAAGTGAACATTCCAAAGATGAATGCTCTCGAACAGAAGATTGCACAATAAAGCAGCCGTTGGGGATAATTCAGAATAAGATTGATGATTTGTTCCGAGCAATGAAATTGGAAGACCTAAAGATGGCTAAAAAAGTAAATTTGGTGCAGATAGAGCTCTAATGAAAAAGCTTAAGATTGCATACTTGAGTTTGGAAGGACCTGAGGATAAAAGAGCATGGTCTGGTACGGTGCATAATATGTATAACTGCATATTAAAAACTGGGCATGAGGTAGTGGCTTCGCCAAGCTATAAAGATTTATATAAATGGAGAACCTTATTTTATAAAGCAATAGCTAAGCTTAGAGGTAAGCATTATGAAAATGTAAGAGACGAAAAATACTTAGAATTACTTACTAATAAACTAACTGAATTTTTAGAGAAAGAGAATCCTGATATAATATTTTCTTGTGGAAGTACTTACCTTGCAAAATTAAAATCACAAAAACCGAAAGTACTGTGGGCTGATGCGACATTTGAGTTATTGCAAAAACATACTTATCACGTTTACAGGTTACTTCCTGATAGTTTAAAAATAATTGGAGATATGAATGAGAGATTAGCATTGACAAGTGCTAGAAAAAATATTTATACATCTGATTGGGTTAAAAATTCAGCAATTAACTATTACAAAATAGATAGTAATAAAATAGAAGTAATAAAATTTGGAGCTAATTTACCTTTTGAATTAAATAGAGAAGAAATATTAGAACGAGTAAAACAAAGGCGTGAAGAAACTATAGAATTGCTCTTTATGGGAGTTGAGTGGATAAGGAAAGGACTACCTAAAGTATTAGAAACTGTTAGAGTGCTTAACGAAAGAGGTTTGAAAACACAGCTTACTATTGCTGGCTCTAATCCTCCAATAGAAGAAAAGTATAGGTCATATTGTAGAGTAATTGGTTTTATTCCAAAATATACAGATGAAGGTTGGAAGAAGTATAAAGATTTATTTATGAATAGTCATTTATTTTTTATGCCAAGTAAAATAGAAGGATTTGGGTTAGTATTTGCTGAAGCTGCAGCTTTTGGTGTACCATCAATTTCAAATAGGAATTCATCAATACCGAGTGCTGTTGTAGAAGGTAAAAGTGGTTTGCTTTTGGAAGATAATAGTACTCCTGAAGAATATGCTGACTTAATAAGTAATTTAATGGGTGATAAAGAGAGATATCAAAGTCTTTGCTTTAGTGCAAGAGAGACTTATGAAAAGGAATTAAACTGGGATGTTGCTTCAAATAGGTTAAAACAAATATTTGAGGAATTAGTTCAATAAATAAAAACATAGAAACGTAGTAGCTTCGTCAAAGAGTTACGTTTCAATATAATTTTGAAATGAAAAGAGAAAAACAAAATGAGTGAAAGTTTACAACTAATAGAAGAAGTTACAAGCTCGGATTACAAATATGGATTTGTAACAGATATTGAACAAGAGTTTGCACCAAAAGGTCTAAATGAAGACATAGTAAGGTTCATTTCTGAGAAAAAGAATGAGCCAGAGTTTATGCTGAATTGGAGACTAAAAGCATTTCGTTATTGGCAGACAATGAAAGAGCCAAACTGGGCAAAAGTTGGTTATCCAGCTATAGATTACCAGGATTTGTATTACTATGCTGCTCCAAAAAAGAAAGTAAATCTGAACTCATTAGATGAAGTTGACCCAGAATTGCTCAAAACATTTGAGAAACTTGGTATATCACTGAACGAACAAAAAAGATTGACTGGAGTTGCAATAGATGCGGTAATAGATTCAGTATCAGTAGCTACTACTTTTAAAGAAAAATTAGGTGAGTTAGGAATTATATTTTGTCCTATAAGCGAGGCAGTTCAAGAACATCCTGAATTAGTAGAAAAATATATTGGGTCAGTAGTACCTTACACAGACAACTATTTTGCAGGTTTGAATTCGGCAGTATTTTCAGATGGTTCATTCTGCTATATTCCGAAGGGAGTTCGTTGTCCAATGGAGCTATCTACTTATTTTAGAATAAATGCAGCAAATACAGGACAGTTTGAAAGGACATTGATAATAGCAGACGAGGGCTCTTATGTTAGCTATCTTGAAGGATGTACAGCTCCAATGAGAGATGAGAATCAGCTTCATGCGGCAGTTGTAGAAATAGTAACTCATAAAAATGCAGAAGTAAAATATTCAACAGTGCAGAATTGGTATCCAGGTGATAAAGATGGTAAAGGTGGTATATACAATTTCGTTACTAAAAGAGGTTTGTGTGAGGGAGATAATTCAAAAATATCTTGGACACAAGTGGAGACAGGTTCGGCGATAACTTGGAAATATCCAAGCTGTGTATTGAAAGGTGATAATTCCATAGGAGAATTTTACTCTGTTGCAGTTACAAACAACCATCAACAAGCTGATACTGGCTCGAAAATGATACATTTAGGTAAAAATACAAAAAGCAGGATTATATCTAAAGGTATATCAGCGGGGGTATCGAATAACTCATATCGTGGGTTGGTACAGATTGGTAAGAAAGCAACTAATTCTAGAAATTTCTCTCAATGTGATTCCTTGCTACTAGGTGATAAGTGTGGAGCTCATACTTTCCCGTATATTGAAATTGGAAACAAAACAGGTGTTGTAGAACACGAGGCAACTACTTCAAAAGTATCAGAAGATATTTTATTCTATTGCAAACAAAGGGGTATGTCCACTGAAGATGCAATGGCATTGATAGTAAATGGGTATGCCAAAGAAGTACTAAATCAATTACCTATGGAATTTGCCGTAGAAGCACAAAAACTACTCGCTATCAGTTTAGAAGGTAGTGTAGGATAAAACTAGTTAGATATCAAACAATAATAAGAATAAAATGTTAAAAATTGAAAATTTACATGCCGAAATAGAAGGCAAAGAAATACTAAAAGGGCTTACTTTAGAAGTTAAGCCGGGTGAAATCCATGCAATAATGGGTCCTAACGGTGCAGGAAAATCTACTCTTGCCTCTGTATTAGCAGGGAGAGAAGATTATGAAGTAACTGGTGGCTCAGTAGAATTTGATGGTGAAGAGCTACTAGAAATGGAAATAGAGGATAGAGCAAGAAAAGGTGTTTTCCTTGCATTCCAATATCCTGTTGAAATACCTGGTGTCTCTAATGCAAACTTTATGAAAGCATCAGTAAATGAAATAAGAAAAGCACAAGATAAAGAACCACTTGACGCTATGGATTTTCTTAAATTAATGAAAGAAAAAGCTGCACTTGTTGAGATTGACCAATCATTCCTTTCTCGATCTGTAAATGAGGGTTTTTCAGGTGGAGAGAAAAAGAGAAATGAGATTTTCCAAATGGCGATGTTGGAGCCAAAATTGGCTGTCCTAGATGAAACAGATTCAGGTTTGGATATTGATGCATTAAAAATAGTAGCAAATGGAGTGAATAAACTTCGTAATGAGAATAATGCATTTGTAATTATCACACACTATCAAAGACTATTGGATTATATAGTCCCAGATTTTGTACATGTATTACATGATGGAAAAATAGTAAAATCAGGTACTAAAGAATTAGCTTTAGAGCTTGAAGAAAAAGGTTACGACTGGATTAAAAATAACTAACTATATAAAATGGAAAATAAAGCAAACTTTGTAAGTAAGATTACTAAAAAATTTGAGCTATACGAAAGCCAAATCAATGGACATAGAAATAGTCCAGTCTATAAATTGCAACAGAAAGCATTTCAGCAATTTAAAGATAATGGATTGCCCAATTTAAAAACAGAAGATTGGAAGTACACGCCACTTGCATTTCTGAATAAAGCTGAATATGAGTTCAAGCAAAGCCCTGGTAAAGTATCTGAAGAAATAGCTAAGAGCAAAATTCTTGCTGATTCTTATAATGTTATCACATTTGTTGATGGATTTTTTGCAGAACATTTATCACAGATTAAAGAGAATGATAAGATAAGAATAGGTAGTGTAAAGAACTATATTATAGAGGATTCTAAATTTGCAGAAAAATTAAATGTTGCATATCAATCAAATAATTTTGCTAAAAATTTATTGAACTCATTTAGTCAAGATGGTATAGTTGTAGAAATAACGAAGTCTAAAGTATTAGATAACCCTATTCAAATAAACTTTATAAACACAAGTGGAGAAGAAAGTCAAATCTGTGGTAATAAGGTTTACTTTATAGCAAGAGAAAATTCTATTGGCTCAATTGTAACTTTGAGTAGTACCCTGAATTTAGATTCAAATTCAATGATTATCCAAAATTTTGAGATAATTGTAGAAGATAATGCGAATTTAAAGCATTACAATATGCAGTATGATTATACTAATACTAGCAAATTTGTGATTACTAATACTGAAGTTGGTAAAAGTGCTAATTACTCTAATTATACAGTAGCTTATAATGGAATTTTTACTCGTAATGATTTAACTATTTCCTTAAATGGAGAAGGTGGCAATGCGGATTTGATTGGTTTTTACTATGGAAATGGTAAAAATTTAATTGATAATCATACTAAAGTAATTCATGCTGTACCAAACTGTACTAGTAATGAAATATATAAAGGAATACTTGATGATACTGCGGTAGGTGTATTCAATGGTAAGATATTTGTTGCAGTTGATGCACAAAAGACAAATGCTTACCAGTCGAGTAAATCAATTTTACTATCAGATGAAGCAAAGATAAATACAAAGCCAGAACTTGAAATTTATGCAGATGACGTTAAATGTTCACATGGTGCATCTACTGGAACTATAGACGAGGATTCTCTTTTCTACTTACGTGCAAGAGGAATTTCTAAGGAATTAGCTCAAAAACTTTTACTACATGCCTATGCTTCTGAAATATTAGATAAAATTGAGCTTTTACCAGTAAGAGAGAAATTAGAAACATTGATTTCAGATTTTTTAGATTAAATAAAAATGAAAGCTAAATTAAATGTTGGGGAAGTTCGAAAGGATTTCCCCATTTTACAAAGTACTATACATGGCAAGCCATTAGTATATTTAGATAATGCTGCTACTACTCAAAAGCCACAAGTAGTAATAGATAAAATAGTACAATATTATACAGGTATGAATAGCAATATTCATAGAGGAGTTCATCACCTTAGCCAAATTGCAACTGATGCTTATGAAAACACAAGAATTATAGTAAGCAAGTTTATCAATTCGAATAATGAGAGAGAAATAGTATATACAAGAGGTGCTACAGAATCTATCAATTTGGTAGCAATAAGCTATGCAAGGAATTTCTTAAAAAGTGGTGATGAGATAATAATTTCTACTTTAGAACACCATGCCAATATAGTACCTTGGCAAATGCTAAGAGATGAGATGGGCATAGTGCTTAAAATAGCACCAATTGATGAAAATGGTGATATTATATTTGAGCAATACAAAGAATTATTTACGAAAAGAACAAAGTTCGTTTCTTTAGTGCATGTATCGAATTCTTTGGGTGTTGTAAATAATGTAAACTTGCTTACTAAAATAGCAAAAGAAAATAATTGTGTTGTATTAATTGATGGCTCGCAGTCTATTCAACACTTGAAAGTAGATGTTCAAGAAATAGGTTGCGACTTCTTCGTATTTTCTGGACACAAACTATATGCACCGACTGGTATTGGAATACTTTGGGCAAAGGAAGAGCTACTTAATAAAATGACACCATACCAAGGTGGTGGGGATATGATTTTATCAGTATCTTTTGATAAAACAACTTATAATGAAGTACCATTTAAATTTGAGGCAGGAACGCAAAATATAGAAGGTGCTATAGGACTTGGTACAGCAATAGAATATTTGAATAAGTTAGATATGCAACTAATAGCAGAATATGAAAATGAATTGTATAAATATATGAGAGAGCAACTAAGTAATATTCCTGATATACGATTAATAGGGAATACTAGCAATATGACAAGTGCGGCTTCATTCCACTTTGAGCATATACATCCTCATGATATGGGTACTATGCTAGATATGAAAGGTATAGCGATACGCACAGGCCATCACTGTACTGAGCCGGTGATGAAACGATATGGAATACCTGCTACCTCAAGGGCATCAATTTCATTCTATAATACTACTGAGGAAATAGACAAACTTGTATTGGCTGTTGATAAAGCACAGGCAATGTTTAGATAGAAAAACTAATTAGCCCTTACGGTATTAATCATAAGGGCTAAAGCGTCAAACTAAGTGTTAAGGTCAAAAAACAGTTAGTTTAATTTTCAGAGTTTAAGTTTACTTTGCAAGTAGAAAGTCCAAATATTGTATAGAGCGGACAAAAGCTTATTAATGAAGTTAGTAAAAATACAACTCCAAAAACACTAAGCACCCATGCAATTATACCTGTTGTTATACCTGCAAACTGTAAAGTAATAAAAGTAGCAGCAAGGATTACTCTTACAACTTTGTCCATAGATCCCATATTCTTTTTCATTTGTTTTACTCCTTAGATGAAAATGTTGATACAAATTTATCTTTAGAGCAGCTATATTGTAATGATGTTAAACATTAATAAATATGATATTTATCAGAATAGTAGCTATAGGCAAAGCTAAACTTATACTTTTTTTACTTCCACCCTCCACCTAAAGCTCTGTATAGATTTACTTTTGCATTAAGTTGCATAAGTTTTATCTCTACAAGTTCCATTTTGGACTTTAATACTTCCTCTTGAGTAAGCAATACCTCTACATAGTCAGCCCTTGCTGAATTGAAAAGACTATTAGCTATAGTTACCGATTTATTCAAAATTTCTACTTCTTTATTTTTTGTTTCAAAACTTTTTCTGTAATTCTCATTTTTTGCTAATTGATTTAGCACATCAGTATAGGCATTAAGAATAGACTGCTCATAAGAATAAGCTGCTTGTACTTGTTGTGCGGTTGCAGTGTTATAAGTAGCAATTATAGAATTTAAATTAACTAAAGGGGCTAATAAATCTCCTGCTGTATTAAATATAATAGAAGTAGGATTTACTAAAAACGCAGGATTAAATGCTTCAAAGCCAACGCCAGCACTAATTCCTAAAGTAGGATAAAAATTTGCTTTAGCTACTTCAATATTTAATTTAGATGCTAAAAGTTCAAATTCTGCTTTTTTAATATCAGGTCTATTTAAAAGTAATTGCGAAGGTACTCCAGTTTGAAGAGAATCCATTTTAACATCTAAGAAATTATTGGAATTTCTATTTATATTTCTTGGGAAAACACCTGTTAGATAATGAATTTTATTTTCAGTTTCTTTAATACGTTGCCTTATTTCAAATTGCAAATTTTGTGTGTTAAGTAACTGGGCTTCAAATCTATTTACGGCTAATTCTGTTACTTTAGCTGATTCCTTTTGTAACTTGACGGATTTCAAAGCATCAGTTTGATATGCAACATTCTGATTAATAATTTCGATTAAATTATCCAATGCAGTGAGTTCATAATATGAGTATGCAATTTCTGCAACAAGATTTGTCTGTAAAAAGTTTTTACTTTCATTATTAGCGAGTAAAATCATCTCAGCAGCATCTTTTGCATTTCGTAGTTTTCTCCAAACATCAATTTCCCAAGTTGCGACAGCACCAATATTAAAGTTGGAGTTGGAAAGTATTACATTTTTTTTCTCTGCATCACTTATACTTTCTTTTACAGCAGCTATTGATGTATTTGCACTTTCTTTAGTATAATCGCCTCCTGCTCTAAGTTTCACAGAAGGTAGATACTCCCCTCTTCTAGCTAAAATTTCATTTTTGGCAATTTCAATTTCTTGTTTAACTATATTAAACTCTTGATTATTTATTAAAGCAGTATCAATTAAAGCTATCAAATTAGAATCTGCAAAATAGTTTTTCCAATTTAAATCAGAGATATTGGTTGTATCTTTCAATTGACTATTAAATACTTCTGGTAGATACCTATTTTCATTTTTAGTTTGATTATCAGGTATAGAGCAGGAAGCAAAAGCTAAGAGCAAAATAATTAAACATACTTTTACTTTAAATGTCATATTATTCATTTTTTCCTTCCTGTCCTTCTTTAGTTAAACTTTTTAGAAATCCAAACTTTGATTTTTTAACTCCTTCAATCGCAAGAGGTAAATTGTGCGTAAAATCTTCAGTTAATGGGTTTTCATCTTCATCTCTTATTAGCTTTTTACCTTCTATTAAACTACCAAATATGTAATACAAACCTGGTACAATAATAACCCCAAAGACAGTACCAAACAACATCCCTCCTAAGGCAGAAGCTCCTATAGTCCTATTGCCAACTGCACCTGGTCCGGTAGCTAATGCTAAAGGAATTAGTCCAGCAATGAATGCAAAGGAAGTCATTAGAATAGGCCTAAATCTAACTTTTGCTCCTTCAATTGCTGCATCAAAAATACTCTTCCCTTCATTATGCTGTTGAACAGCAAATTCAACTATTAGAACAGCATTTTTACCTAACAAACCAACAAGCATAATTAATCCAATTTGTGCATAAACATCATTGGCAAGCCCCATCATTTTAAGTAGTAAGAAAGAACCAAAAATACCAGGTGGTAGTGAAAGTAAAACAGCAAAAGGTAAAATGAAACTCTCGTATTGAGCAGCTAATACAAGATAAACAAATAGAACAACGATTAACAATATAAAAAGAGCTTCATTGCCTCTACGAGCTTCATCATAAGAAAGTCCTTCCCATGCAATGTCATAACCTCTTGGAAGAGTTTGCTTGGCAACCTCTTTTATTGCATTTATAGCATCACCCGTGGTGTAACCTGGTGATGGTACGCCATTAATTAAAGCAGATGTATAAAGATTATATCTTGTTATCTCATTTGGACCTTGTGTTTTTTTAATACTCATAAAGGAAGAATATGGTACCATTTCTTCTTTATCATTTTTAATAAATAGGTTAAGTATATCAGAAGGCATTTTGCGGTATTTAGGATCTGCTTGAGTATAGACTTTATAATAGTTATTAAACCTTATAAAACCTTGTTCGTATGTACTTCCAATCATAATATTGAGGTTTTCCATAGCTTTACCAATCGAAACACCTTTTTGCATAGCTAATTGATTATCTACTAGTATCTCATATTGAGGATAGTTAGCAGCATAAAAAGTAAATAGCCCTGATAGCTCTTTTCTTTTTTTCAATTCTTTTACAAATTCATTATTTACTTTATCAAACTGTTGGTAATCTACATCGCTACTTTTATCAAGTAGTCTTAGTGAGAAACCAGCAGATGCACCATAACCAGGTACAGAAGGTGGCTCGAAAAATTCTAATGTCGCTCCTATATCCTTTGATTTTTCTTCGAGTTCTTCAATAATTTCTTTTACAGATTGTTTTCTTTCAGACCAGTCTTTAAGATTTATCAAGCATGTACCAGCATTTGAACCACGACCTTCAGTTAATATTTCATAACCTGCCATAGCAGTTACAGATTGTACTCCTTCTACACTCTTAGCTATTTTTTGCAACTCAGTGGAAACAGCATTAGTTCTTTCTAATGTAGTACCTGGTGGAGTTTGTATGATTGCATAGATTTGTCCTTGATCTTCACTTGGAATAAAACCCGCAGGTACAATTTTATTTATACCTATTATAGCAATCCCAAAGATAATTAACACACTAAATGTGATAACTCTTCTATTAACAATTAGCAATAATACTTTTGTATATCTACCTGTTACTTTTTCAAATTTTAAATTGAACCAAGCAATAAATTTTTGTATTGGAGAGGTTCTCTTTTTTTGATTATGATTATTTTTCAAAATAATTGCACATAATACGGGAGTTAGAGTAAGTGCAACCACACCTGATAGGACAATTGAAGTCGCCATAGTTATTGAAAATTGACGATAAAGTACACCAACTGGCCCGGTCATAAACCCAACAGGTACGAAAACTGCAGTCATAATAAGTGTAATGGCAATGATTGCACCACTTATTTCGTGAAGAACTTTTTTAACTGCTTGATAAGCAGAAATATGCTCAGCTTCCATTTTAGCATGGACTGCTTCAACTACTACGATAGCATCATCTACTACAATTCCAATAGCTAATACTAAAGCAAATAGTGTAATCAGATTAATACTAATACCAAATATTTGCATAAATATAAATGAACCTATTAGAGACACAGGTACCGCAAGTGTTGGTATTAAAGTTGAGCGTAAATCTCCTAGAAAGATAAATACTACTAAGGATACAAGAATAAAAGCTTCAATAAGTGTATGAACTACTTTTTCAACTGAGGCATTAACAAATTTTGAAACATCATAGTTAATCTCATAGTCAACACCAGGTGGAAAATCTTTTTTTAATTCCTCAAGCTTAGCTTTTACTTCCTCAATAACTTTATTTGCATTACTACCAGGATTTTGTTTTAATACAAGTGCAGCAGTAGGATAACCATCTTTATTTGTATAAATATCAACAAATTCACTACCTACTTCAACTTCTGCAATTTCTTTAAGATGAAGCAATTCACCTTTAGAATTAGCACGTATAACTATATTTTCATATTCTTCTGGTTTATTATACCAACCTTTGTAAGTAAAAACATACTCTAAAGATTGAGCAGTTCTACCAGAGCTTAGTCCAACTCTACCAGGTCTAGCCAAGACACTCTGTTCATCTATAGCCTTTAGCACTTCATCAGCTGAAATATTATAAGCTCTCATTCTATCAGGGTTTAACCAAATTCTTATTGAAAAAGCACGGCTACCAATTAAGTTGGCACGACCCATACCATCAATTCTTTGTACTTCAGGAATTATATAAGTGTTAGCATAATTGTACAAGAATTTTTCATCATTACTTTTATTTGTACTATACAAGTTTACATACATGAGCATGCTTGGTTGGATAGGAGTTATGACTACTCCCTCTCTTTGAACTAAAGGAGGAAGGTTTGACCATACCTGATCTACTCTTGATTTAACTCTTGCTGCTGCAATAGTAGGATCTGTCCCTGGCTCAAAAATAATTTGAACAGTAGCTTCGCTGGCACTAGTTGCATCTGAGATTATATATTGCATTCCTTGAACACCATTGATAGCACGTTCTAAGATTGTAACTGTAGATTTAATAAGCACATCTGCATTAGAACCTGGAAATTCTATGAATATACTTACCCTAGGAGGTGCAATATCTGGAAACTGTGCAATTGGTCTTGTAATAATTGCTAAAATCCCTAAAAATACAATTGCTAAGGATAGCGAAATTGCTAAAACAGGTCTTTGAATGAATTTACTGAACATTTTTTCCTCTTATTTATTCTGCATGTAAATGTCCAAGTTCACTCAATACTTTTTCAATTGGTTGGAATTTGGTTTTAATAATATCATTGTTTTTAACTTTTCTAAGTCCATCTATTAATATTTTATCATTTGCAGAAAGACCAGATACCACAGTATAAAGATGAGGCATTTCAACACCAATTTTTATCTCTTTAGCGTTTACTTTATTACTATTGTCAATTACATATACATATTTTTTGTCTAAAACATCGAAAGTTGCTTCTTGAGGTATTATTAGTGCATTTTTTAAATATGTTGACATTTGTATATTCCCAGTTTGACCATGCCTAAGAGTTTTGTCAGGGTTAGGAAATTTGGCTCTAAATGCAATATTACCGGTTTCATTGTTAAAATCTGAACCTATTGCTTCAACAATACCAGAGTATGGGAATAATTCATTATTCGCCATAATTAGATTAACATTCTTTGATTCACCTTTTCTTGAAATAGATATATAATCTAAATATTGTGCTTCTGGAACATTAAAATAAACCCAAAGTGTACTATTGTCTGATAAAGTTGTCAGAAGCTCACCTTCATCAAGCAAACTTCCAAGTTTAACATCATAAAATCGCCCAACAATACCATCAAAAGGTGCTTTAATTTCAGTAAAACTTAAGTGAGCATTGGCGAGATCTAATTCTGCTTTAGCTTTATCTAGCTTAGCTTTAGACAGAGCTAATTCATTTTTAGAAACAATATTATTATCAGCGAGCTTTTTAGTATTCTGATACTCAATTTCTGCTGCATTCATTTCCGCTTTAGCAACTTGAGCTTCTGCTTGATAAATAGTTGGTAGTATTTGGAAAAGAATCTGGCCTTTTTTTACTATTTGACCCTCATCTACAAATATCTTTTGTAAATAACCTTTTTCTAAAGCTCTAAGCTCTATATGTTGGATTGATTGAATTTGAGATACATATTGTTTTAATACTATAGTATCTTTAGTGATTGGACTTGTAACAGTTAGAACTGTTTCTGAAATTTTATGCTCTTCATGCTTGCAGCTTAAACACAATAGAACTGCAAACAATGATAAAACTGATTTTAGTTTCATTGTTTTTTTGATAATTAAATGTTTGAAAAAATAGAACTTATTTAGGGTTTTAACAGTCTATTTTCAGAGAATGGAAGAGCAAATATAAAGGTCTTGTGTAAGTATTAACTGTATAATCAGTAATTTCTAACAAACAAATATTCTTAAGAATATAGTTTAGTTTTGTATTAAGGTGTTGAAAGAAAATTTCATCATCATCTTCATTAACTTCCTCTTCAATAAAAATAGAGGTAAGTAAAGAATAAGACTCAGACTTACTGACTTTCTGGATTAAAGAATTACCTTCGGAAGTACCAATTAAGTTAAATTGATTAACAAAAAGGTAGCTAAGCATAAACATAATTATGCAAGTAGTTAGCTTGGCAATGTTTTCTATTTTAAGATTTACTTTCACTTTAATGACAAACTTAAAGAAAATTAAACTTCAAGAAATTAGAGCAATATTAAAAATACTATATAGTAAGATTTTCCCACAAAATGTAATAATCCACGTCTAATAGTTAGTTTTGTAATTGAAGTTTATACAATTCTTTCAATTGTTATCTTCAATTAAACCATAAATCATAATACATAAACATGAGAATAGTAAAAGCACCAATAGGCAATACTCTAACTTGTAAGAACTGGCATATAGAAGCTGCTTACAGAATGATACAGAATAATCTTGACCCAGATAATGCTGAAAGACCTAACGACCTAATAGTATATGGTGGTCTTGGGAAAGCTGCAAGAAATTGGGAGGCATTTGATAGGATATTGAAATCACTTCAGAGTATGGAGGAAGATGAAACTTTGCTTGTTCAGTCTGGCAAACCGGTTGGTATAGCACCAACATATAAGAATGCACCTAAAGTGATTATTGCAAATTCTAACTTAGTACCATATTGGTCAACTTGGGATGAATTCCGAAGACTTGACGAAATGGGACTAATGATGTATGGGCAGATGACAGCAGGAAGCTGGATTTATATTGGTACACAAGGAATTCTGCAAGGCACTTATGAGACGTTTGCTGAATGTGCAAGGCAACATTTTGGTGGCACTTTAGAAGGACGTTTCCTTTTGACAGGTGGAATGGGAGGTATGGGTGGAGCACAGCCACTTGCTGCAACTTTTGCTGGAGCAACTTCAATTACAGTGGAGATTGACCCAAGCAGGATAGAAAAGAGAATTAAAGATGGCTACTGCGATGCAATTTGCTACACTTTAGATGAAGCACTTACTTTGATGGAAGAAAAGAGAAGCCAGAAGATACCATTTGCGATTGGCTTAGTAGGTAATACTGCGGAGGTACTTCCTGAATTGGTTAAGAGGAATATAATACCAGATGTAGTAACAGACCAAACTTCTGCTCATGACCCACTGAATGGGTACTACCCTGCAAATTACTCTTTAGCTGATGCTGATGAGCTTAGAGTAAACAACCCTGATAAATATCTAGAAGAAGTATATAAGTCAATGGCTGAACATGTTAGAGCCATGATTGAATTTAAAGAGAGGGGTTCAATCGTGTTTGATTATGGAAATAATCTACGTGGAATGGCTCAAAGATTTGGTGGTGTAGATGATGCTTTTAAGTTCAATGGGTTTGTGCCAGAATTTATAAGACCATTATTCTGTGATGGCAAGGGACCTTTCAGATGGGTAGCACTTTCAGGAGACCCAGAGGATATTAAAGTAACTGATGATGCAATTTTAGAACTTTTTCCTAATGATGAACCATTGCATAGATGGATAAGTCAAGCTCAATCAAGATTGAAATTCCAAGGATTGCCAGCAAGGATTTGTTGGTTAGGATATGGTGAAAGAAAGAAGGCGGGTCTTTTATTTAATAAATTAGTTGCGGAAGGTAAAGTCTCTGCACCAATAGTGATTGGAAGAGACCACTTAGATTGTGGTTCAGTTGCTTCACCTTATAGAGAAACTGAAGGAATGATAGATGGAAGTGATGCTATATCAGATTGGGTAATGCTGAACTTTGCTTTAAATGCTGTTGGAGGAGCTTCATGGGTTTCTCTACATCATGGAGGTGGAGTTGGCATGGGATACTCTCAACATGCGGGTATGGTTGTAGTAGCAGACGGAACTCAGGATTCAGCAGAGAGAATTTCAAGGGTACTCACTTATGACCCATTCATGGGAATAATAAGGCATGTAGATGCAGGATATGAAAGGGCAATTAAGAATGCCAAAGAACATGGTGTTAATATCCCTTATTTAAAGTAGTAGGTAGATATACAACAATATGATAGATAAATTACTACTAAAAATACTTAGGGATATATCAAAGCTTTTACAGCTTAAAGGTGAGAATATATTTAAGGCAAGAGCTTATGAAAATGCAGCGGACTTGATTGAATCTCAAAATATAGATGTACATGAATTGTATAAGAATAACACTCTAAATACAATTGATGGATTTGGAGATGCTCTTGTAAGTAAGATAAGTGATTACTGCTTGAATGGTAAAATGGCTTACTATGAGAATTTAAAAGATGAAGTTCCCATTGGTTTGATAAATATTGCAAAAGTAAATGGTATAGGAGCCACAAAGGCAAGATTGCTATACTATGAACAAGATATAAAGGGCTTAGATGAATTGCTTGATAAGTGTGAGAGTGGTGAACTTGCGAAAATAAAAGGATTTGGAGCAAAAAGTATAACCCAAATAATTGGTGGTATTTATAGCTTAAAGGAAGTAGAGGGTAGGTTATTACAAGATGCTGCTTTAGACTACGCAGAACAGGCATTTTACTATTTAAAATCATTAGAAGTAATAAGTAAGATTGCTTCATGTGGGGATTTACAGAAAGGTGCTGAGACTTTAGATTCAATTAGTTTTTTAATTAGCCTCAATAATGGCTACACTAAAGAAGATTTACTAAATTCAAAGTTAGAATACAAAGTTTATAATGATAATAGTAACCTATATTACTTAAATGATGATGGTGTAAAAGTAAATCTTTTCTTAGCTGATAAAGATAGCTTTTATTGGGAATTGCATAAACTTAATTCAAGCGAGGAATATCATACTGCTTTTGAGGAAATGCTCCGATTTCAAGGATATAGCATAAATGAAAAAATACATAAAGATAATTTAGCAATTGAATTTACAAATGATGATGATATTTACAAAAAACTAGGGCTTACTTACGTACCAATTGAAATAAGGCAAGAAGCACAGACAGTTCAGTTTGCAAATCAAGGAATGATTCCTACATTAATTACTGAAGCAGATATGCAGGGAATGCTACATTGCCACTCTACTTATAGTGACGGAAAGCACTCACTAAGGGATATGGCTCTTGCAGCAAAGACACTTGGCTATAAGTACTTTGCGATTTGTGACCATAGTAAGACTGCAGTATATGCTGGTGGGTTATCAATAGAAGACGTTAAGAAGCAACACAAAGAAATAGATGAATTGAATAATGAAAATTTGGGAATCAGAATTTTAAAAGGGATTGAATCTGATATTCTTACAGATGGTTCTTTAGATTACCCAGATGAAATTCTAGCAACATTTGATATTGTGGTTGCATCTGTTCATAGTGGATTCAATTTATCGAAAGAAGACATGACAAGACGATTGATTGCTGCTTTAAAAAATCCATTTACAACTATATTGGGTCAC
>VYMC01000139.1_pt1 | contig 18676 bp, 19 predicted proteins | sample 5115301 | NCBI WGS metagenome assembly VYMC01 (sample SAMN12291802, study PRJNA351875) | freshwater metagenome | isolation source: freshwater lake | place: USA: Michigan, Wintergreen Lake | collected 2013-08-08 | reverse complement strand
CTGCTTTACTTGTTTCTGATGCACCAGAGCGAGTTACAACAAGACCCCCTGCAACTGAAACAAGTAAAGCAGGGATTTGCGAAACAAGTCCATCACCAATAGTCATAATAGTATAGGTAGAGAGAGCATCAAGGAAGCTGAGATTTTTCTGCAACATACCAATAGCAAATCCACCTATTAAATTTACACCTGTGATTATTAGGGCTGCAATTGCATCACCACGAATAAACTTAGCAGCACCATCCATAGAACCATAGAAATCTGACTCACGGGTAAGTTCTTCACGTCTTTTTCGGGCGGTTTGCTCATCAATGAAGCCGGCATTAAGGTCAGCATCAATTGACATTTGCTTGCCAGGCAAGGCATCTAAAGTGAACCTTGCAGCTACCTCGGCAATACGAGTAGAACCTTTGATAACTACAACGAAATTGATAACTAGAAGAATTACAAAGATGATGAATCCAACTATGTAATTGCCACTTATAACGAAATTACCGAACGCTTCAATAATATCACCAGCATGACCTTCACCAAGGATAAGCCGTGTAGTGGCTACATTCAGCCCGAGTCGAAATAAGGTAGTGATAAGTAGGATAGTCGGGAAAGATGAAAAGTCTAATGGCTTAACTAAATAGATTGATACCATTAGAATAAGCACAGAAAGAGCAATACTAATTGCAAGGAATAAATCTAATAGGATAGTTGGTAGTGGTACAATTAGCAAACATAGTATTAACAAAATACCAATTGCAAGAACAATATCGGGGTTCCTTGTAATAAGACCGAGTCCATTATTAGCCACTTGACCAATTCTGGAATTCTGCAATGCTTCTAACTGAGTGTTTTTAGCCATTCTTCAACTATTTATTCAGATGAAAGTAATGGAACAAGAGTAATGCCAAGAAGATGTTTGAGAGTGAATAAACAAGCAGTAATTGAAAAAACAAGATTAGTTTAATCTTAAAACATATTGATTTTCTTCTTAAATTCTCAAACTAAGAAATCTAATTTGAGAAAAGAATGAATAAAGGGTTCCACTTAATACAATACTTGATTTTGGTATTTGTAGCAACAGCAATTCAATCGAGCAATCTTTTAGCACAAATGAAAGATAACCGTATAGTTGGGATAGTTTATGATAAAGAAACAAAACAGCCGATAGCCGGTGCCAAAGTACGTGATTTGAATAATAAGAAAGTGGCTTATACTAACCCTAAAGGTAGGTTTTATTTGCCAAAACCAACTATTTTACCAACAGAGATAGACGTGCAATCTATTGGCTCTGAAAAAACGAAAGTTAGTTATAATGGTTCTGATACTATAAGAATATACTTAAAAAGCAAACCAACTTTACAGAAAGAAGCAGTTGTTACGGCACAGTTTAGTGTTGAACAGATTTTACAGAATGCAATAGCAAAGAAAGATGAGAATAAAAGGAAGATAAAGTCATTCCAAGGTTTACTTTATAGCAAGTTGATTTTAGAATTAGATGGTTCTTTACTTGATGCTGCTTCTGCTGGGTCTACAGGTAACAGTATTAGCGTTGGTGCAAGTTTAGCTTTGGGTGGTAGCAACGAGAGTAATCCTGAAAAGGAGAAAATAAAAGATTTTGTATTTGAGACTTTTTCAAATTATAAAGAAGATATTGAATCAGGATTCCGTTCAACTGAGATAATACAAAGAAGACAGACTGCCAATATTCCAAGTTCATCGAATGTATTTACAATTTCAAAATTTGTTAATTTTTATGAAGATGTAATAAATGTAATTAATACTGAGATACAATCGCCACTTTCAAAAAATGCTTTTTCTTATTATAAATATAAACTTCTAAATAGAATTGATTATGACGGGAAATACATATATGAAATTCAAATAATACCTGATACAAAGCTATATCCCACATTTGAAGGTACTATCAAACTTTTAGAAGAAAGCTATGATTTGTTGGAAGTCAATTTAAAGACAAGTGAGAATACAAGTATCTCTTTTGTAGAGGGACCGATTAGCTATATAGAGAGATTTGAGGTAGATAATCAAGGGGTGTGGTATCCAGATTTCTTAGAAATTAAAGCAAATGCTAAGACAGATATAATAGCTGGTCTAGTAGATTTCTCAATGAAACTATCGTCTGTTAGCCAATATAATAATGTGAAAATAAATGAGCAAATACCTGATTCTATTAGATATAGATTTAAGAATACAAAGCTTACAGTAGCAAAACTTGCAGATTCGGCAAATTCAGAATTTTGGAATAATAATTCTTTAAGAGAAATTAGCCAAAAAGAAATAGAAATTTATAATAGGATAGATAGCTTAGTAAAATTAGATACTAATAAAAGTGAAACTGAAAAAGATAATAATTTAGGTTTAAGTGTATTGCCATATTTGAATGTTAATAGGGTAGAAAATGTATCACTTGGTTTGGACTTGGATTTTAAATTCTTTGATTGGATAAAACTAAATAATAGAGGATATTATAGCTTTGGACAGAAAAAGTGGTTTGGCTCTACAACGCTTGCAATTCCATTAAAAATTGCTTCTTATTATAATACTGAGTTATCACTTAAAGTTTATTCAGAGCCGTTTACTATGGCGTGGAATGATAAATCATTTAATAAATTAGAAAATACAATTAGCTCACTGCTTACCAGTAGCGACTATTTTGATTATTTGAGGTTAGATGGATTTGATTTGAAATTGAAAAACAAGATTTCATTTTTGAATATTGACTTCTTTTATACCCAAAGGAATAATTCATACCTTGAAAATAGAAGTGGCCTTATGCTTGAGCTAAGTGATGACATAACAAGGTGGGGAGAAAATAGATTTTTGCCTACAGGAAGATGGGACTTATTGAAGATGGATTTAGGTTATACAGGAAACCCATTCGGTTGGGATGGATTTGAGATGTCGGCAAATTATTTCATTAGCCAAGGGCATCTTAAAAATAGAGGGAACTTCTGGATGTATAAAGCAGATGTAAACTTTACAATACCAACATTTTATACAGGATATGATAATGCAGAGCTACAAATAAGAGCTGAAATAGGCAGGCAGACTGAATTGACACCATTTGGAATATCGTATAGGATGAAAACAAGAAACCTAATATTATCTCCATTTGGTAATTTTAAAACTGCACCAATTGGGGTGTATGGTGGCAATGAGTTTTGGGAGGCACACTTTGAGTATAATTTAACAGATTTACCTTGGCGAGCAATAGGACTACCAACATATAAAGGGAGAGGATTGGACTTATTAGTTGGCTATTCTATGGGTCAGTTCACACAAATCTTAAAAAGAGCGGCTATATTTCAAGATTATATTCAGACAGATGGAGTATTTCAAGAAGCATGGGTTGGCTTCGGAAGGATTCCTACTTTGGTAAGTGATTTTGCTTTTTGGAATATTAAGTTTGCTTATAATACAGGAAAGTCTGAAGCAAAAAGAGGAGCGGTAGTTTTGGGTATAGACTTGGGTTTATAGTGATAAGATAATTGTAAAGTAATGAAGAATTGTGCAAAGTTGGAAATAGGAATAAAGGGTTAATGTGTAACCAAAATAAGAAACGAATTGTTATGATATAATGAAACAAACACTTTCAATAATAACGGTAATATTCATAGCACTAATTGGGCTTAGCTCTTGTGCAGAGGATATAACTACTCCTAATACACCACAGTATAAGGATACTTTTGTGGTTGTAAATGTGTATCCTACTACGACAATTATTAACGAATGTACTAAATTGGATAGATTTCCTCGTTTGTATGACTTTTATATACATTCTCTTCAAAATAATTACCTATTTAAAAATGGTTCTCAATTTTTAATAATAAAAAACAATCAAGAATATGAACTTTTAAAAAGTGCTATTGAAATAGAATGTACTAATGAAAGTGAAAATTTGTTTAATTATAAACCAATCTTACCTAAGGTAGATTTAGATTCGCTTGATATTGTTATAACATTACTTAATGTCTCTCAAGTTCATAGACCAACACCTAAATTTGATAACTTGTTTAAATATAATTACTTATTGAATAAAGTACAACTTGATACAAGAATTTTATATAAAAGAAATTCTATGTCAATGGTCAGAAGAGAATCTTTTGAGTTTACTATCGATTACATTAGAAAAATTAAGAATTTTGATGATGTAGAACAAAAAAGGATAGAAATAGATGAGTAAGAGCATTTTTATATTTCTCTTGCTTGTATCGTACTGTTATACATTTGATTTAATTTCAAAAGATAAGCCAAGGATAGCTCTATCATTTGATGATGGCTCTACTAATAACTACCCTTTTAATCCATTTGATAAGTGGAATAGTCAACTACTTAAGAAACTTAAGAATAAAAATTTAAAAGCTGGATTTTTTGTAAGAGGTGATAATAAGTTGGATTCCACTGGTAAAGCTCTGATTAAAACTTGGGATATAGATAATCATTTGATTTGCAACCACTCTTATTCTCATAGAAATTTCAATAGTAGTAAAGTTGAAACTAAGGATTTTGAGCTGGATTTACTTCAAGCAGATTCAATAATTAAAAATTATAACAACTACACTCGGCTATATAGATTCCCTTATTTGAAAGAAGGAAATACCGATACAAAAGTATTAGGTTATAGAGATATACTTACTAAGTATGGATATAAGAATGGTCATGTTACAGTTGATGCATCAGATTGGTATATAGATTCCAGGTTGGTTGAACGCTTAAAAAAAGATTCTTTAGGTATTGATATTACAACTTACAGGAATTTCTACATCAATCATCTATATTCAAGAGCTTTATTCTATGATTCACTTTCAACTGATATTTTTAATAGGAAGCTAAGTCATGTTTTGCTTTTGCATCATAATTTATCAGCATCTTTATTTATAGATTCACTAATTGAATACTTTGAAGCTAATGGATGGGAAGTAATAGATATAGATTCGGCTTTTAAAGATAAATTATATGATAATGTTCCATTATTTGTGCCAGCAGGTGAAAGTCTTATATGGCAGTATGCAAAGCAATCGGGCAAATATAACAGTATATTAAGGTACCCAGCAGAAGATGCAAAGTATGAGAAACCACTTCTAGATAGTCTTGGCTTATGATAAAGTCATTTTTTTCAATTTTAGTTATTTTCTCTTTTCTTCTTAAAGCCAAAGAAGATTTACCTAAACTTGAAATTAAGAAACTAAATGACAATGTGTATCTATTTACAACTTATAGATACTTAGGAGATTATAATTTCCCATCAAATGGATTGTTCATAATCACTAAGGAAGGAGCTATACTTATAGATACACCATGGGATACCACACAGTTCAATATATTAATAGATACGATTAAAAAAGAATATCATTCTGATGTAAAGTTTATTATTTCAACACATTTTCATGATGACAGAACTGCGGGCTTAGACTATTATAACAAAATGGGAATTGCTACATTTAGTTCTTTAAATACCTATAAATTATGTATAGAAAGAAATGAAAAAAAAGCTAAATATCAATTTAAAAATGATACAACATTTTCAATTGGCGGAATAACTCTTAAGTCTTACTTTTTAGGAGCAGGTCATTCAGAGGATAATATTCTTATTTGGTTGCCACAATATAAAATACTTTATGGAGGATGCTTAATTAAAGATATTGAAAGCAATACTCTCGGCAATATAGCAGATGCCAATTTGATAGAATGGGAAAGTACTATGTTGAAAGTAAGAAATAAGTTTAAGTCAGTAAAATTGGTTATTCCAGGACATTATGATATTGGAGGAAAAGAACTAATTCAACATACCTATAAACTTGTAAAAAAGCAACTAAGTAAAAACAAGCACTAATCTTTATCAAAAATTAACAGTTCAAGTGTAATTTGCTTTTTGTAAATGGCAAAACGCAAGTTAGATATTGTAGTCATCTCAGACGTTCATCTTGGCACCTACGGTTGTCATGCTAAAGAACTCAATAAATATCTTAAAAGCATTGAGCCCAAAATCCTAATTCTCAATGGCGATATTATAGATATTTGGCAATTCAGAAAAAGCTATTGGCCCGAAAGCCATACAAAAGTAGTCCAAAGAATAGTAAAACTAATTTCAAAAGGCACTAAGGTATATTATCTTACAGGCAATCATGATGAGTTTTTGCGAAAATATGCTAATCTGAAAATCTCAAACTTCCAGCTACTAAATAAATTAGTGCTTAATATTGATGAAAAAAAGATGTGGTTCTTTCATGGAGATGTGTTTGATGTTTCTATGCAATACTCTAAATGGCTTGCAAAGCTAGGTGCAATGGGTTATGATACTCTTATACTTATAAATAGGGGTGTTAATATTATCTTAGAATGGTTTGGTAGGGAAAAATATTCACTTTCAAAAAAGATAAAAAACAGTGTAAAGAAGGCAGTACAGTTTATCAATGATTTTGAAAAAACAGCAATTGATATTGCAATAGAAAATAAATATGATGTAGTAGCTTGTGGGCATATACATCAACCGGCTCAAAGAGAAGAAACAAATCAGTTTGGCAGTGTAATGTACTTGAATTCAGGTGATTGGATAGAGAACTTAACTTCATTAGAGTATTACAATGGTGAATGGCATCTATACAAATATGATTTGATTGAGAATGAAGCAAATGATGAAGCTGATACAGAGCTAAGTGATTCAATCAATATTGAGAACTTAATTCAAGAAATTATAACCACTTAAAATTTCCTTACAATAAAACTAAATTTAGTTAGTTAATGAATTAAATTCGTTAACAATCTTTTAAAACATATTGGGAGTAAACCTAATGAAAAAATTCTCTGCTAAATTAGTTGCTTATGCAATGTTTGTTGCATTAACTTTAATAGCTTATGCAAGCGCTACTTCATACAAGGTAGATGTTGCAAATTCTGAAATCAACTGGACTGGTCGTAAATTTACGGGCCAACATATCGGAAAGTTGAAATTTACAAATGGTTCTATAACATTAGATGGAACTAAGCTAACAGCGGCTTCATTTGAAGTAGATATGAACTCAATGACAGCTGATGATTTACAAGGTGAATATCAGCAAAAATTATTAGGCCATTTAAAAAGTGATGATTTCTTTGCAACTGATAAGCATAAGACTGCAAAATTTGAAATGAAATCTGCAAAAGTTAAAAAGTCTGGTAAGCAAGCTGATATGACTGTAACAAACTATACAGTAACTGGTACTTTGACAATTAAAGGTATTTCAAAACCAATTACATTTGATGTACAGGTAAAAGATAACGGCTCAAAAGCTGAAGCTTATGCATTCTTAAGAATAGACAGAACAAAATATGATGTAAAATATGGTTCTAATCCACTTGAAAGTCTTGGTGATAAAGCTATTGATAACAACTTTGATTTAAGCTTAAAAATCATGTTGAATAAGTAAGCTAAAAAAGATTTGGAAATTTAAACTAAAAAAGCCATCTTTGTAGATGGCTTTTTTGGTAATAAATAGGTGAGTAGTGCTTAGAAAATTAGAATTATTTGATATTGAGCAAATTGTTGAATTGCACTACAAATCATTTGGAGAAAATGAGCTTTCAATAAAACTTGGTAAGGAGTTTATTAGAATTTTTTACGAGAGTATTTTAAACTCAGGGTATTCTTTTGGATATGTTTATGTTATAGAGAATAAGATTATTGCCTTTGCAATGGGAATAAATGATTATGAAAGATTCAATGCATATTTCAAATCAAACAATTTATATAACATATTAAAGTTGATAATTCTCAAATTGTTCACATTTAGTATTTCAATAAATACTATACTTAATGCCATTATTGATGGTAAGAAATATACTAAACTCCGAATGAGCAATTGTCATTTGGGAGCTCTCGGCAAAGATTTAGAATTTGAAGATATATTAGTAAGCAAAAAAGCAATAAGAGAATGTGTAGGTAAAGTCATAGACACATTTCTTTCAAGTGATATGAATTTCTGTTGGAGTGTCTGTGATAAAAGCAACGTTGGAATGATTAAATTACACTATGAGTTAGGATTTGCATTAATAAATGAAGTCAAACAATTTGGAAGAACAATAAGTGTTTTCGCAATTAACAACATTGTGAAATGATGTAAATAGTAATTGTCTAGCTTTTTATCATTCAAACAATTAAATTTTAATTATAAAAGTTCATACTTTTTCTGAAAGTAATTATTTATTTTAAGTAGTTCTGATGTACTTATTGCTCTGTCATAAATCATTACTTCAAAAATAGCACCATCAAAAAATAGATTATCATATACATCATAATTAGCTGATAATACTCCACCTATGCTAGTATGTTCTGCTATATAAGGAAGTCTGAATTGCCTTGAATCATAAGCAACTAACTCACCATTTTTGTACAAGAATAAATCATCTCCTTTTATAATTCCAACTAAAAGCTGTAAGTCAAAATCTGCATTTGTATTTCCAATTGTATAACCTAAATGTGTATCTTTAGTAATGTAATTATCCATAATACCTCTTTGCTGCCATCTTAATCTGTATTTGTCATACCTAAGATGAGTGAAATTATGGTTAGTATCAGTTTGATTATCTTTTTCAGTTATTATTGGGTTATAAACTTCATTATTATAAAATTTGATTGGTTTTACTACTGCAATAAAAGTGCAATTGGGATCATCTCCAGTACCTAAAGCTTTACTTAATTTAAAGTAAGCATTTCTATATGTTCTTATATATGGATATTTACTAAGATTTTTAGAATTATCTACATATTGTGAGCAACCGTCAGGAATTTCTATATTTAACAGTTTACCATTTACATACTTAAAAGGATGATATTTGTTCCAAAATGTGCTAAAATTATTCCCTGTAGAATTTGCATCATACCAAATTCCTTTAATGAAATCATAGTTGTCAGCTAAACCATGGAATTGTAATCCATTTTTAGGAATATCTAAATTATTATTAGATTTATAGTTTAATGAATCAACTTGAAGTGGTTCAAGAGTTTCATTTAATTTTTCACATGATATAAATGCAAATAATAATATTATTGCAGCACAATAAAATAGATTTTTCATAACATCTCCAAAGTGAACACTTAAATATAATTAATTTTATTACAAATTCAAAATTTTATTTATTTTTTTAAGCTCTTCGACATTTAAACTTCTATTGTAAAGTAATACTTTATATACTACACCACTAAAACTATAGTCCGTATTTTTTTTTGCAAAATAGTATTTACCTCCCATTATATTTATCCTATTTGTTCTATAATGACCTTTTGTCTTTATTGAATGAAAACCACTTATTATCCCATTTATATAGCTATAAATAGAATCATGATAGACTCTACCATACAAACTTACTTTTTTATTTTCAAGTATAATATTTTGGCTTAGTTGAATTCCATAACGTGTGTCTCTTGTTAAATAATCTTCGAATTCTGATCTTTGTTGAACAACAAAAAAAGAATTGTTAATTCTTAAACAAGTAAAAAATTCATTAACTTTTGAACTATCATTGGCTTCATGGATAAGATTATTCTTTTCATCTTTTTCTAAATCCAAATTGTAAGGTTTTACTACAACAATGAATGTTCTATCTGTATTTCCATCACCGAAGATGTTTTTATTTAGCTCAAAGAATGCTTTTGGGAATGTTCTAATAAAAGGAAATTTGTAAGAGCTATCTATGTCTTCCTTTAATACATTTGCACCAAAGCCATAAACTTTGCCATTTCTCACGAGTATTGGTTTAAGAGAATCAGCTAACTTGAAATGATTTTTACTTGAATTGGCATCATACCAAATACCTTTTTCATAATCATAATTCTCTGGTATCCCATGGAAGACCAAGCCCTCTTTAGGAATATCCATATTATCATTGCTGATATATTGGAATTTTTCTTCCTTTTGGCATGAAAGCAAGAGCTGAAACACTATGAGAATTAGTAAGTAATTCATAATGCTAAACTAAGGAAGATTTACCAAAATTGAAAAATCTCATTTTTTCTTTTGTGGAAAAAAGATTTATTGGTAAATTGCAAGTCTATAAAAATCGAAAACAAAAAATTAAAGGTTAAATATGTTCGCAGTTGTAGAAATTGCAGGACAGCAGTTCCAAGTATCAGTAAGTCAGCAGTTGGTAGTACCAAGGTTAGCTGCAAACTCAGGTGAGAACTTAGAGTTCACTAATATTTTACTTGCTGGCTCGGCTGATAGCCCCCAAGTAGGTGCTCCTTACATTAACGGTAAGGTATCTGCTAAAGTAATTGAACATGGTCGTGGTGAGAAAATCTTAGTATTCCATAAAAAGAGAAGAAAAGGTTATCGCAAACTTAATGGTCATAGACAAGACTTTACTAAAATTGAAATAACAAACATAAATATTTAAGGTGTAAAATGGCTCACAAAAAAGGTCAAGGTTCCGTTAAAAACGGTCGCGATTCAAATGCACAAAGATTAGGCGTTAAGAAGTATGGCGGTGAGCAAGTAATCGCTGGTAATATTCTTGTACGTCAACGTGGTACTGAATTCCTTGTTGGTAATAATGTCGGACTTGGAAAAGACTACACTATATTTGCTTTAAAAGATGGAGTAGTTGAGTTCAAACAAGTAACTAAATCAAAAAAACAAGTATCAGTACTTGTAAACTAATTACAATTTGAAACGTCAAAAAATTAAGGTTAGCATTTGCTAACCTTTTTTATTTTTGATAAAGAAAAACAAAAGGAAATATGAAAACAGTATCTTTAGTAAAGCTAACTATTAAGAATGCAGAATTCTACGCTTATCATGGTGTAAAGAATGAAGAAAAGAAATTGGGAGGTAAGTACCAAATTGACCTCGATTTGCACTATAATCCACTTACAGCAGTAGTAAATGATGATGTAAACTATGCTTTGAATTATGAAGAAGCTATGTTCACAGTTCAAGAGATTATAACAAGTGAAAACTTCAATCTAATCGAAACATTAGCAAATGAAATACTTGAAGCTCTTTTCGATAAGTTTGATTCAATTATGAAAGCAACAGTGAGAGTTAGAAAATATTCTGTACCTATGGCTCAAATTATTGACTACGTTGAAGTAGAACAGTCAATTGAAAGATTAAGCTAATATCAATTCAAGTTTGGTAAATAGTAATCAAAATAATGAATTAGTGCTTTTTTCAGTTGGCTCTAACTTCGGTGATAGACAAGCACATATTGAAAAAGCATATGATATACTTATAAGTAATGGTACTCTCACAGATGCTATGATTTCTTCATATTATGAGACTGAACCTTACGGAATTACTGAGCAAGCATGGTTTTTAAATGTAGGTATCATTGGCACAACTACACTTTCAGAGTTTGAATTACTTAAAAATTGCCAAAATATTGAGTCTATAATCGGTAGAAAGAAAAGAAGAAGATGGCATGAACGTGAGATTGATATAGATATAATTTCTTATAGGCAGAGAATTGTAGAAGATTCTACACTTCAAATTCCTCACCCAAGATTACATAAAAGGAAATTTGTATTAGTTCCACTTAATGAAATAGCAGGAAATGTATTTATACCTAAGTATAATATGTCAATCAAACAATTACTTGATGATTGCCAAGATAGCTCGGAGGTAAGATTATTCTCGTGAGTGAATTAATTGGTTATTTTGCTGCTTCTTTGACAACAATATCATTTTTACCACAAGTAATTCAAATTGTAAAAACAAATGATACAAAGTCAATTTCATTAGGAATGTATTGTATTTTTGTATTAGGGGTTAGCTTATGGCTTGCGTTTGGAATAATGATAAGTTCTTTACCTATAATACTTGCAAATGCAATAACATTAATTTTGACACTGACAATCTTAATTCTAAAAATAAAAAATCTAAAAAATGAAAACATTAAGTGAAGATAATAATTTTCTAGCGATTAGTCAGGAATTTTCTAGCTATGAAAATTCCAAAGTTGTTATAATATCAGCCCCTTATGAGCATACAGTTAGCTATGGTGGTGGAGCAAATAAAGGACCACAAGCAATTATCAATGCTAGTGCTTATGTAGAATTCTATGATGATGAGTTTGATTATGAACTTTGTTTTAGAACAGGCATTGCAACTCTTGAGCCATTAGATTTTGGTGATAAAACAGGTGTAGAAATGCTGAATGTTTCAGAGAATGAAGTTCAAAATCATTTGAAGAATGATAAGTTTGTTGTAACTTTAGGCGGTGAACATACAATTTCAACAGCTCCAATTAAAGCACATTTTGAAAAATACCCAAATATGAGTTTGTTGCAATTTGATGCACATTCAGATTTAAGACAAGAATATCAAGATAGTCCTTATTCACATGCTTGCATAATGGCAAGAGTAGCAGAGTTTTTCCCAAATTCTGATATTTTCCAAGTTGGTATTAGAGCTCAATGTATTGAAGAAAGTAAGTTCATTAAGGAAAAAGGAATAAATACATATTACGCCTCTGGAATAAAGAGAGGAATATATGGTAATGTTTGGATAAAAGAAATGGTCAGTAAAATGAATGAACAAATTTATATTACTTTTGATGTAGATTACTTTGACCCTTCGCTAATGCCATCTACAGGGACTCCTGAACCAGATGGATTTCAATATAATGATGCTTTAGAGGTATTTAGAGAAATTAGAAGGCAAGGAAAGCAAATTATAGGATTTGATATAGTAGAATTAGCACCAATAGAAGGTACTCATCATCCTGACTTAACTACAGCAAGACTTTTATATAAAATGTTGAATTTTTCTTTAGTATAATTTAGTAGATATGCAACATATTAACTTAGATGATTTTGATTATAATCTTCCTAATGATAAAATACCGTTTTATCCTGCTGAAGAGAGAGGAAGTTCAAAATTATTAGTTGCTGATATAAAGAGTAATAACATCAAAGATGATAGTTTTAATAGTATTACTAATTATTTAGACTCTGACTCATTACTTTTCATAAACAAAACCAAAGTAATTTCTGCAAGAGTATTAATACACAAGTTAACCGGTGGAAGAATTGAATTTCTTTTAATTGAACCTATTTCACCAAGTACATCTGCATCTATAGTATTAAACTCACATAAAACTGTTACTTGGCAAGCAATATATGGAGGTAAATTCAAGGTAGGACATGTATTTGAATTAAACGTAGCTGGTGGCTTGAATATTAAAGTGCTAAGTAAAGAGGATAACCTATGTAATTTAGAGTTCAGTTGGGTAAGTGACGAGAATTTTTCTGAAGTTCTAGAACAAATAGGCAAAATCCCATTACCACCTTACATTAAAAGAGAGGTTGAGAAAGAGGATAAGAACCGCTACCAAACTGTATTTGCAAGTAATCCTGGCTCAGTAGCTGCACCAACTGCTGCTCTACATTTTACAAATGAAATTTTAGATGAAATTAAATCTAAGAAAATAGATATTAATGAAATAACTTTACATATTGGTTTAGGTACTTTTAGTCCTATAAAGAATAATGATATACAACAACATAAAATGCACTCAGAAAAAATATCTATTAGTATACATCAAATTAGAAAAATTGCTGATAATCTAAATTCCAAAAAAATCACTGCTGTTGGAACAACAACTATGCGAACTCTAGAGACTATTTATGTACTTTCTCAAAAGGTAATGAATGGAATTGGAATTAATGAAAAGCTAGTAGAACAGTGGGATGTATATAGTTTGCCAAAAATATATGATACAAAAGAAGCATTGTTAAATTTAATAGACTTTTATAGTAATAGAAGTAAAGATTATGTTGAAGGTGAAACTGAACTACTAATAATGCCAGGTTATAATTTCGGTATAGTAGATACATTAATCACAAACTTCCACGCACCTAAATCTACTCTTGTACTATTAGTTGCAGCTTTTTGTGGACATAATTTTCAAAAAGACATATACAACCATGCACTTAATAATAATTATAAATTTCTTAGTTATGGTGATTCTTCTATATTGATTCGTTAGTTTGTTGTATCCGCAACATAGTCAAGGCGATTAAGCAAATTCAAGTCAAAAACTTTATTAGCTACTTCAATTAGTTCTTCTTCATAAATAGAATTATATTTTTCAAGTATATTGAAATGCTCCTCTGGTTTTCCATAAAATGTATTGAAAAAAGAAAGACTATCTGCAATATTTGAAGCACGTTGTAAGTCTGTCGCTAAATGAGTAGTAAGGTAGTTCTTAGCGCGAATAAAATCATTACTCTTAAATCCATTATTTAAAATATTCTTTAGTACTAATATTATCTCTTCATACATTTCTTGGTTAGAAACATTATTATTTTGAGCAATAGCATAGAAAGTTACTTGTGAGCTTTCAGCCCTTCTATCTAAAAATACACCTACATTAGAGGCAATATCTTTTTCATGAACTAATACCAAAGGAAGAGGTGCACTTCTACCTAAACCAAGTAAATTACAGAATAAAGCAAGTTTGTAAATATCATTATCCTCTAAAAATCCCTCACAATGAAACGAAAAGAAAACTGCATTCATTGGTACTTTCTTTTTCTCTTCTAAGTAGCCATTAACTAATTTATTTAATTCAAATTCTGAATATTTAGTAAGTGGGTTTGCTACTTTTGCAAAATATTTATCTAACAAAACTTTAGTTTTATCTACATCTATGCCACCAACTAAAGTAAGTTTCGCATTTGTTGGATTGTAAAAAGAAGAATGAAATTCTTGAAGGTCATTCAAAGTAAAGTTATTTACATCATCAATAGAGCCAGCTACTTCCCATGAATAGCTACAATTACTTCCATAATTTATTTTAGCCATTCTCTCACGCCAAGTACCGTAAGGTTGCCCATGCATTACTTGTTTAATTTCTTCACTTACTACATCTTGTTGATTTTTAAGAGCTTCTTTAGTTATGTTAAGATTATACATCCTATCGCTTTCTAGCCATAGTATAGTTTCTAAAGAGTCAACAGGTGAGGTAATAGTATAAGCAGTATGGTCATAAGTTGTGTATGCGTTATTAGTTCCACCATTTATAGAATTTACTTTATCAAAAAGACCTTTCTCTAAATTGTGAGTGCCTTCGAACATTAGATGCTCTAATAAATGTGCAATTCCAGACTTCCCGAATATTTCATTTTTAGAGCCAACTTTATACATCAGATTAGAAGACACTATTGTAGTATCTTTAGGATATAACACACACTCTAATCCACTTGGTGTGATGTGTTTATGAATTTGATTATAATTTGACAAATACGTACCTTAATACTTCCTCTTCAACCACTTTTTTTTCTTCTTCCTTATAGTAAGTATTAGTAAATACTATACTGTATTTATCTTGTCTTTCTGAGGCAATATATGTTTTAATTTTAATTTTAGATTTATCATAGTCAACAGGGAAACCTGAAAAAACATAGGACTTAGTAAGTTCATCATATCCTCCATGCAATGCTGTGGAAGGATTCCCTGCACTATTGAGTACAACCATTGAATACTTCTGTTGAGTTTTATCAAAATTAATTAGAAGTTTAATTAATATAGTATCTGTTAAGGTACGTGCTTTAATATCAAGCTCCACACCTAAATCTTGGAAAAAAAGTGTGCCTTTTGCAATACCTCTTCCAGCACTTTCTTGCTCTCCACCTTTGGCAGAATAAAGCATACTCCACTCTCCTTTGAAATACTCGAAGAACTTATATGGATCTTCATTCTTTTGAAGTTGAGCTGACATTGTTGAGTATGCAACAATAAGTAACAATAATATTTTTATCATAATTAAACTCTCCCAATTATCTCATAAATTTCGCTCTTAAGTAAACTATCTAATTTACTTATATCCTTGCCACCAGCTGTTGCAAGATGTGGCTTTCCACCACCGCCGCCTCCGAGATACTTAGCAGCTTCAGAAATAAGCTTACCTGCCTGATATTTTGAAGTCAAATCATCTGTTACTGCTATTGCAAGAAGTACTTTTTCTTCTAAGATTGTTGCATTTACAATGATAGAATTTTGCTTTGCTTTTAGTCGTAGTTCATCAGTAAAGTCACGAAGTTCATCATTTGAATCAATAGTAATTTTATTTACTATAATACTAACCCCATTTACTTCTTTTGAATTTGCAATTAATTCGTCAATTCCCTTTGCTAAATCTTGAGATTTAAGTTTAGTAATTTCTTTTTCTAAACTTCTTATTTCATCTATAAGACTTTTCTCTTTTTGGTATGATTCTTCTATTTTGCTATGTAGTGAATTGATGTATTCATCTATTTTACTGCCTGTAATTGCTTCTACTCTTCGTACACCACTTGCCACAGAGCTTTCAGAAATTATCTTGAAGTAAGAAATCTCACCTGTCCTTCTTACGTGTGTGCCGCCACAAAGCTCTATTGAGTATTTAGGGTCAATCTCTACTGCTCGAACTCTTTCACCATACTTATCACCAAAATACATTTTTATTTTAGGATTTTCCTTTGCTTCATCTAAAGTTAATTCTTTTGTAATTACTTCGATGTTTTCCCTAATTTTACTATTTACTATGTTTTCTATTTCTGCAAGAGATGAAGAGCCAACTTTCTCAAAATGATTAAAGTCAAATCTTAGATATTCATCATTTACTAACGAACCTTGTTGCTTGATGTGTTCACCAATTTTCATTCTCAATGCTTCGTGCATTAAGTGAGTAGCTGAGTGGTTTGAAGCAATTGCTTTTCTTCTGCTTTTATCAATTGTAAGATATGCAACATCACCTACTTTTGCCTCAAGTTCCCTATCAAGATAATGGAAGAAAGTCCCAGCTACTTTTTTCATATCAAGCACTTGGTATTCAGCACCATTTATACTTATCTTACCAGTATCAGATACCTGTCCTCCACTTTCAGCATAGAATGGCGTTTTATCAAATACTGCAATATTCTCTTGAGCAAAAAGTAGCTTTGCCTCACACTCAAATTCTGTATATCCTATAAATTCTGTTTGAGAGCCAAACAAAGGTAATTCTGCTTCTTGGATAGTTTTCTTTCTTGCCGAACGAGAACGTTCTTTTTGTTCTTGCATTAATTTATTAAAGCCATCTGTATCAACAGTAGCGTTATTTTCTCTAGCTATTAGCTCTGTTAAGTCCAAAGGAAAACCAAATGAATCATAAAGTAAAAAAGCATCACTTCCCTTTATTTGTCTATCATTAGAGATATTAGCAAGTAGTTCATTTATTTTTTCTAATCCATTTTCCAATGTTTGTAGGAAGCTCTCTTCCTCACCTTTAATTACTTTTTCAATTATATTAAGTTGCTCATTTAGCTCAGTAAAATAATCACCTAAAGTATCAATTAAGGTTGGAAGCAATTTGTAAAGCATTGGCTCTTTAAATCCAAGATTACGAGCAAATCTTGATGCACGTCTTAGGATACGTCTTAGTACGTAGCTTCTACCTTCGCTACCAGGCATTGCACCATCTGCTATTGAGAATGATAGTGTACGGATATGGTCTGCAATTACTCGCATAGCTATATCATCAGCATCAGTAAGTGATGCACCATATTTTTTACCACATAGAGAGGCAATATGATTAATGATAGGCATAAATATATCGCTATCATAATTTGAGTCTTTACCTTGAATTACACGAGTAATTCTTTCAAAGCCCATTCCTGTATCTACGTGCTTAGAAGCAAGGGGTTCTAATGAACCATCTTGCTTACGATTGAATTGAATAAATACTAAATTCCAAATTTCAATTACTTGTGGGTCGCCAATATTTACTAATGGTCCACCACTTTTATCAGGCGTTCCATCAAAGTGAATTTCACTACACGGCCCACATGGTCCGGTATCACCCATTTCCCAAAAGTTATCCTTAGCTCCAAACTTTTGTATTCTATCAATTGGAAGATATTTCTTCCAAATTTCTAACGCTTCATCATCTGTTTCGTAAACAGTAGCATACAATCTATCTTTTGGTAATTTCCATACATCTGTAAGTAATTCCCAAGCCCAAGCAATAGCTTCTTCTTTGTAATAATCTCCAAAACTCCAGTTGCCAAGCATTTCAAACAATGTATGGTGATAAGTATCAACACCAACTTCTTCTAAATCGTTGTGCTTGCCAGAAACTCTGATACATTTCTGAGTATCAGCGGCTCTAGTATAATCTCTTTTACCTACACCAAGAAATACATCTTTAAACTGATTCATACCAGCATTTGTAAATAGCAAAGTAGGATCACCATGAGGCACTACAGGTGCAGAAGGCACTATCGTATGTTGTTTCGATTTGAAAAAATCTAAGAAAGATTGTCTTATTTCGCTTGAAGTCATTGTATCTATTTATTAAATTCAATAGCTTCAAAAATACGAAGAATTGATAAATGATTTAAGCATATTTGGCATTATTATAACAAAAAGTCCCTTGCTTGATTACTCTTGCAAAGGACTTGGCTTGGGTTAATTAAGTTTTTTATTTATTATCGTTTCAATTGATTGATTTCAAGTAGCATTTGGTCACTAACTGTAATAGTACGAGAAGCGGCTTCAAATGCACGTTGTGTTGCAATCATATCTGTAAATTGCTCGGTCATTTCTACGTTAGATTGCTCTAAAGCTCTACCAGCAATAGTAGTCATAGGGAAATTCTCTACTGCGGCACCATAATTTGGCTCACCACTATTAGGAGAAGGCATATAGAAATTACCTCCTTGTTT
>VYMC01000217.1_pt1 | contig 18678 bp, 11 predicted proteins | sample 5115301 | NCBI WGS metagenome assembly VYMC01 (sample SAMN12291802, study PRJNA351875) | freshwater metagenome | isolation source: freshwater lake | place: USA: Michigan, Wintergreen Lake | collected 2013-08-08 | reverse complement strand
TGCCCCTGTTTGTTTATTAATTAGCTGAGCTGTAGCGGTGAATGTCTTTTTAGCAAGTAGCGCAAATGTAGAATCATTAATTTTAGAAGACTTCTTTTCTAAATTAGATGAAGATATTTTTGTTGAAATACTAAGTTTAGCGTTATTGTAACTTTCGCTAAATTTTACATTATACTTTATATCTGATATCCATACTTTTGGTGTTGCTATAAGCACAACTTCTCTAATCAAACCACTATATGATTTTTTTGAATATAAAGTATTGTATCGAATCTGCCTTGTCTTAGCTTGTGCATCATAGATTTTTAATTTCAAATCTAAGACTTCTGAGTTAATTAATCTATTCGGTAAAACGACTGAAAAAGGTATCATCCCACCTATTACTTTTTCTACCAGTTGATTATTAAGATATATTTCTACATTCGAGTCAAAACCCAAAAATTGAAGATGAAGTGTATTATTATCTATTAAATTTTTACTTACTTTTATATTTTTTTGATAGTAAATAACTTCTTCATTCTCTTCTGAATATGGTAAGTAAAAGTTACTCCAGTTTTCTCCATCTATTGACCTTTGCCAAGTACCTACTAATGATGTAAACAATCGAGTATTAGAATTGAACAAACTTTTTATTTCTTGTTCAGTATATGCTGTATATGATGTTTGGTTAGCCAAAGAAAAAGAATTGACTAATATAAAAATCAACAGTATTAATTTCTTAGATAACTTGAGCAAAGCCACTCTCCAATGATTGTATTGCTAAAATTGTTGTTTTTGTTGTGAGATATATTTCCTCAAAAGGTATAGGCATCGGCTTTCCTTTTCTAAATGCTTCTACAGTCAAGTTTATCTCTTCATTTATACCTTTCTTTCCATCTTTCTTTTTAGTTGTCAGCTTACCACTTCTGTATAGTTTCACTTCATCGAAATTATCCATTATTGCTGTAGATTTTTCACAGAAAACTTCACAATACTCCTTAGCCAGACTATTATCCCCATTTGCTAAATATAAAATTGTCCCTAAAGAACCATCATCAAATTTAATACTTATCGTTACATTATCTCTATTTACCATCGCATCATTAGTAGATGAAATACTCTCAGCATATACTCTTATCGGTTTTGCCTTTGTAAGGAATATCATTGTATCTATAAAATGACAAACCTCTCCTATTATCCTTCCGCCTTCTTCAGAATGTTGCACCCAGTGATTTTTTGGTATAAACCCTGCATTAACTCTATAGTTAATCACCATTGGCTCTTTCCTTTGCTCAAAGAAATTACTTATCTCTTTGAAGGATTCTGAAAATCTCCTATTAAAGCCCACCATAACATTCGATTTCTGCAAATCTGCTATTTGCTCTAGTTCTTCAACTGTAGTGCAAAGTGGTTTCTCTACATAAATTGACTTACCTGCTTTCAAAGCACTTATCACATACTGCCCATGGCTTTTATGCCTTGAAGCACAGAATACAAGATTTACATCTTTAGATTGAATTACCTCATTCCCATCTGTACTTGAATTTGCAAATTGAAATGCCTTCGCTATTGAAGTGGAGTTAATCGGTGTTGAATTAGCTACAGTTACAAAATCTACATTTAGCTTCTTTAGAGGAGGAACCAAATAATTTTGAGCAAATTGACCTAAACCAATGAAACCAATCTTAACATCACTTGTTGGTCTTAATTCATTTTGTTTAGTAAGCCGCATTAACTTAGATTTTTCATTTTCGAAATCTAAAAGTATTCCTATAAATGGCTCTGAATTACTTGTTATCATCTGGTAAGCTTTCTCTGCTTCAGATGCCTTGAATGTATGTGTAGTAAGTGAATTAAAATTCAATTTTTTCGCTGCTAGCAAATCAATTACTGCTTGCATATTTCTATTTTCAGTCCACCTTACAAATGCAAACGGATAGTCGTTACCTAAATCTTCATATTGTGCATCATATCTACCAGGACCATAACTACATGCTATTTTTAAATCTATTTCTTTTTTATAAAATGGCTGACGTTCCAAATTCATTCCAATAGCACCAACAATCACTACCGAACCACGCTGCCTTGTTGCTTCCAGAGCCAATTGCAATGGCTCACTCGAGTTAGTAGACGCAGTAATTATAGTAGAATCCACCCCATTGCCATTTGAAAAAGCTATTATTTGATTTAAAGATTCCTTACTACTTTTCAGAACTAGGTCGCAACCAAACTCTTTTGCCTTAGCAAATAGCGACTCATTCACATCTAGTCCAATTACTTTACAACCATTAGCTTTTAGTAGCTGAACAGTTATTTGCCCTATCAAACCCAAGCCCATCACTACAATAGTCTCACCCAAAAGTGGAGAGCATTGTCTTACACCTTGCATTGCTATAGAAGCTACTGTAGTAAATGAAGCATCTTCAAAGCTCACATCATTTGGTATCTTTACAGCCAAATTTTTTGGTATTGCTATGAACTCTGCATGGTTTGCAAGTCCTGCCCCTGCACAAGCAACTCTATCACCTACTGAGAACTCATCACATCTAGATTCTACCACTACTCCCGATGCACTATATCCTAATGCTTTAAAGGAATCAAGTTTGTTCTTTACTCTTTGATATGTATCAAGTAGTCCTTGCTTTTTAATAGTATCTACTACCAATTTTACTTGCTCGGGCTGTTTCTTTGCTCTTTCAATCAAGGAACCCTGTGCATTTGTAACAGAAGATTTCTCTGTACCAGCACTTATTAGCGAATACTTAGTTTCAACCAAAATACCATTTTCAGGGCATAGTGGAGCAGGCATCTCTTGCGATATTATTCTTCCATCTTTCTGGTACTGTACTACTTGTATCATTCTATTGGCTAAGCTTCTTGTTTTTTCTTTTCTTGTTTTCTTTTAGAAAGCAATCACAAAAATAAGCATTTCTCAAGATTAGCACAGCCAAAACTTGAAAGGGTGGATTGTGATGAGTTTAGGGGTAGATTGTAATTAGAATTTTTTTTTGTAGATTTGTGAAATTAATGAATAGTCTTTGCTATTTAGAAATTAAATTTTTTAATTTAGTTGTAATTAATTTCAACATAAATAATAAGAATAGACCATGGAACAACAGATTTTAATGATTTTATCTATTGTTATCTTATTACTAACTCTACTGCTTCTTTCCTTCTTTTTCTTTACTTATCTAAAAAAAGAAAAAGAGATAAAAGAAGAGAGAGAAATTGAGTTAGAAGAGATAAAGGAATTAATAACAAATGTTAATGTAGGATTAGAAGATAAAAGTATACGAATTGAAAAGTTAATTAAAGAATTTTCTGCTTTTCAAAAAGAAGTTAATTTGAAATTAATTTCTGATATTGAAAGGATTCAAAATTTAATTTCTAACTATCATCACGACTTAATTGATATTAAAACAAACACTTTAGAAATCAGAAACGGTTTGTCTATTAACTCAAAAGACTTTGCTGAATTTAAAAAAGATATTAAAGCGAACACTTTAGAAATCAGTAATAGTTTGTCTATTAACTCAAAAGACCTTGCTGAATTTAAAAAAGATATTAAAGCGAACACTTTAGAAATCAAAGCTGAGTTATCTTCTAATTCAAAAAACTTTGTCGAATTTAAAAAAGATATGGAGCAAATGAAATTAAATATTCACTACGAATTGCAAAATATTTTAAAAGAAATAAAAGCACCATTAGACTTGGATTAATATTCATTGCTTCAACATTCGGAAAATACAAAGCGAATAATATCTTATTTATGGTACCTACGTGATATAAGTAGAAAAATTATTTCTAAAAATGGATTCGAAAAAAGTTTACTAATTAAAGATTTAGGTTGTGGGGTTCAATTTAGCCAATTTACAACTGAAAACAAGCCAAATGATGAAAATTATAAAGAACTGGAAAAACGTTTAAATTTTCTTCTTACAAATCATGACAAGAAACTGTACCTTGGTTTCGGAACTGTAGCAGGTACAAGAAAAAGAATATTTGCAGCTCCATTATTAATTATTCAATGTGAAATCTCTAGAGATGATACCAATCAAACTATTGTAATTGAGCCAGACAACACAACTTTGAGTCTCAATTACGATCTTATTTCAGCATTATCTTCGAACAATTCAACTGAAGATGAAGAATTTCTTAATTCTTTTGCTTTTGAAGAAAATAAGCAAATCGAAGAAATTGAAAGTCTTTTGAAAAATATAACAGAATTTAATATTAACGAAATCAATCATTTAACAAATATTATATTTAATGAATTGTCTAACTCGATAGAATCATTTAAAGATATAAAGAAAATTGATATCGGTGAATATAATTTTAAATATGAATACTCAAAATATTTAAACAAACAAATTAAAAATAATAAAATAGCAATAAATAATAATAAAAAAGATATAATTGAAAGTAATGAAGTATCTATATTTGAAAAAGATATAGTCTGGGTTAATGCAAATCATTACTTTATTAGTAAAATACCAGACCAACTATCTACATTTGAAGCATTAAACAGTTTTGTGCAGAGTATTAATGATGAAAATGGTTTTAATAATCCTGTAGTTGAAAAACTTTTAGTTAATGCTTTAACCGAACATAGAGTTGAAATACATCATGATGAATTGGATAATAATGCTTTGCAAGAAATTATTAACAATATCCCCCTTTCTCTTTCTAACTCTCAAATTCAAGGATTAACTAACGCATGGACTAATGAAATTAGTTATATACAAGGACCTCCTGGCACAGGTAAATCACACACAATCTCTGCAATAATATGTTCAGCTATTTCAATGAATAAAAAAGTTTTAGTATTATCACAAAAAACTGCTGCATTGAATGTAGTAAATCATAAAATTGAACCTTTAATATCAGATGAAGATGGAATTATTGGAATTTGCTATTACGATGCAAATGTTAGAAAGAAAGTAAAAGGATATTGCAACTTCCTTTTAAATCAAACCAGCAATAGAGTAGATTTCCTATTAAAGTTGAATGGAATAAAGCATGAGCTGACAAAATTAGAAAAAGAACTAAAAGAAAAATTTATAGAATTGAATAATGAAAAAGAAATTCTAAGTAACTATTTAGAATATCAAAAAAAATATAGAGAAATAAATGAAGTATTTCTAGAAAAGTTAGATAGAATAAACTCTGATTATTATGAAATTCCTAAAGGATTTGAATTCAAAAAAATTATAAATGAGAAGAAATATAATGAAGTTTTTCTACGTCTAGAAAAAATTTTTCATAGACATACTAAAACACTTTCAACCACACTTTATGTTAACAAATTCAAAACACATTTGTTATCAAAATTCAAGGCTAGTAAATATTGGTTGAACGAATCTAAATTCCTTTATTTCAGCAAAGAGTTTATCGACTTGAATAAAACATTTACTAAACTTAAAAACGTGGAATCTGCTTTAAACTTTGATGTAAATAGTATAAGAAAGAAATTAAAAAATTTATCTAAAGATATTGATAAAATTCAGAGAGATTTGCTGAAGTTAAAATATAAATACAATATTTTGTCAAGAATCGATGATCCAAATTATAGAATGCATTTAGAAAAATTTGAAAGAATGCTTTATAATTCTAATAATCATATAATTAATAAAAGAATGAATGACATTGATTTTAACAAAATAACTGAAATCATTCCATTTTGGACTGCTGAAATCAGAAATCTTGGTCAATTATTTCCTCTTAAATCTGATTTATTTGATTTAATAATTGTAGATGAAGCATCACAAGTAAATCTTGCTGAAATCCTTCCAGCTTTTTATAGAGGAAAGAAAATTTGTATTGTTGGTGACCATAATCAGCTTAGTTTAAAAGCATCAGGATTAAATTTTTCTTTAAGTAAAAATTTTGATGAGCTCACATGGGATAAGTATAATAGAGATTTTATGAGTTATCAAATTGGTTCCAAAAAAAAATTAACTGTTACTCAGTCTTCTATTCTTGATTTTATAAAAAGCGAAGACTACCAGGTGAACGTAAGAGAGGTAATGTTAGATGAACATTTCCGTTCTCTTCCACATTTGGCTCTTTATACAAGTAAAAATTTTTATTCGGATACAGATAATCCTAATGGTAAATTAAAAGTAATGACAGAAACCCCTGATAAAATAGCTATTAACTGCTTTAAAGCAGTCAGAGTAAATGGTAAAAGAAAGAGGGATGAATCAGGAAAGACAATTAGTAAAGCAGTTTTTGCAGAAGCTGAAGAAGTAGTAAAAATTATTGAATCACTAATTTCAAACAAAATTCAATATACATTACCTAAACATATTAGTAAGAACAATTTTTCAATTGGTGTTATATCTATGATTAGGGATCAGTGTGAATTGGTTAAAGAGTTACTTTCAAAAAAATTTCAAAATGACGAATTAAATAAATTCGGCATTGATATTGAAAAAAATGAAGGTGTTGGGACACCAGAAGAATTCCAAGGAAATGAAAGGGATATAATTATATTTTCTCTTTGCCTTGATGATGAATGTAAAAGTGGACAAGGACACTACCAAGACGTAAAAAGACTAAATGTAGCTACAAGTAGGGCAAAGTTATTTACCTATTTTGTATATTCTCCTTTCCCTAAAACTTTTGATAGAATATATAGTTATCTTAATTATATAAATGGAAAAGTCAATAAAGAAGACTTATCACCAAATAATAATGAATTAAGTGCTTTAGAACTTCCACCTCTTGATTATACTAAGTTTGAAAGTGATTTTGAAAGATATGTTTACTCCTATCTTGATAATTTTATTAATCAGCATTCTCATAGTCAAAAAATTACTTTACACAATCAAGTAAAGAGTTGTGGGCAAAAACGACTAGACTTTGTAGTTTTCAATCATAACACAAAAAAATCAGTTGCCATTGAAGTTGATGGTATTCACCATTTTCAAGGTAAGAGAATTGATGCAAATTATACAAAAGAACATACAGAAAGAATTGAAATCTTAACTAGGGCAGGTTGGAACTTGATTAATACACCCTACCATAAATGGTATAAGGGAGGTTGGCTTTCCGAAGAAATAGACCAAGATTTTAGTTTGGAAATTGAGAGAATTTACAATGAAATTAGAAAGTATATTTTTTAAATATTGTACAAAAAGTTACTTTACTTATTAATATTATTTCCAAATTTAGCAAAAATATGTGTAATTATCTCATCCCCCACCTCCCAATCCATTAAAAGTTTAATCCAAACTTTGTCTTTCAACAAATTTTTCAATAATTTGAAACAAATAATTTGTAAAAGCGTTCTTTTACAAAAAACAACTTAGGATTAAAAATGAAAAAAATCTTGCTACTCTTAGTGATAGCTCTTCCTTTCATCTTAACATCTTGTAAAGATGATGATAACCCTACCAATACAGATAATGGTGGGGGTGCCAACACTTCAATTATGCCAACTACTAAGGGCTCTTGGTGGGTAAATGATGACTACATAGTTGATACAAATGGTGTTACCTCTTCTTCACCTGTATCTTCAAGTACTGTTACAAATGGAAATAATATTACTAAAGAAGGTAAATCTTGTATTGAACAAACTACAACTACAAGAGATCTAGAAACTAATGAAGTAGAATCTTTAACTAATTATGTAGCTGTTGAAGGTAACAAAGTTTACATCTATGGTGAAGAAATCGTTCAAGGATTTTCTCTTTTCATTGGCTTACTTTTAGGTGGCGAAGGTGGTGGCTCAAATATAGATTTTAGTAATGTAAAGTGGTTAAAAGTTGCTGATAAAGATGCAAGCTCATGGACTATGGCTGAAATACCTGTTGAATTAACTGGCATCACAATACCTGGATTTGAATTACCTGTAGGCGATGGTACTGTCGATGTTAAAGGTAAAATTGCTATGACTGGTGTTAAAAAAGGAACAACTACTGTTACAGTCAAAGGTAAGCAACACACTGCTCAGCAGTATGATATGCAAATTAAATTTACTGCTGATATATCTACTGCGGTACCAGTTTTTGGTAAACAAAAAATTGCTTCTGCTGAATTCAGTTCAGGTAACTCTACTTGGTTTTCAGACGGAATTGGAATCGTAAGAACTGAATCTATTGGTTCTACAACAAATGTAAAATTAGTTCCTGCTTTTGGTGGCTCATCATTAGTAAATGAAGTTGATAAATCTGGTAGCAAATCTATTCTATTAGATTATCAAATCAAATAATTAAGTTAGATTTAAGTTTCAATTAAAGGGCTACACTGTTTAGGTATAGCCCTTTTTTTGTAGTTGCTTAGTTGTAATCAAATATGATTTAGTTGAAAACAACTTGCTTATGTTTCTTAGTTTGCTCGAAACAAAAAGAAATTGCAAACAGAAGAAAAAAAATATAAACTCCTTGATGAGCTGTACGCTCTTCACCGCTTTGGTATAAAACCAGGATTGGAAAGAACTGAAGCATTGTTAGCTAATCTGAAAAATCCAGAACTAAATTATCCCATTATTCATGTGGCTGGTACTAATGGAAAAGGCTCTATTTGCTCAATGTTAGCTTCTATTCTTAAAGAAGCAGGATATAAAGTTGGTTTATACACCTCTCCTCATATTATTGATTTTAATGAAAGAATCCGCATAAATGGAATCACAATAAATGATGAAGATTTAATTAACATTACACAAGATGTTCTTAATATTGGAAAAAATTTAGAAGCTACCTTTTTTGAAATTACAACTGCTATTGCTTTTAAATACTTCTCCTTACAAAAAGTAGATATTGCTATAATTGAAACAGGTATGGGTGGACTATATGATTCTACCAATGTAGTTAAACCTATTTTGTCTATTATTACTGATATAGATTATGACCATAAAGAATATTTAGGAAATACATTAGAAGAAATTGCTTTTCAAAAAGCTGGTATTATTAAATACGATACCCCTTGTATTGTTCAAGAATATAGGACAGAATTATTCCCTACATGGGAAAAAGTTGCTTACAGCAAAAGTAGTGAAATTATATACAGTCAAGCTAAATCTAGAGCAGAGTTAGTTGAGATAACAAGTAATTTTGCAATGAAATGCCATATTATTACAGAAAATGATTATTATAATAATATTGAACTTCCACTTGCTGGCATTCATCAACTTAAAAATTTACAAACTTTTATTATAGCTTTAGAGCAACTAAATAATAAATTTACAATCAATAAAAATAATATTTATTTAGGTTTAAAAAATTTAAAAGCTAATAGCGGACATTCAGCTCGAATAGGTATATATAGTAGCAACCCATTATTAATTTATGATGTTTCTCACAATGAAGCATCAATAGAATCTTTTGTAAATACTTATAAGCAAAGTCCCTTTAATGACAAACTAAATATAGTTTTTACAGCTATGAATGATAAAAATATTTATAATATGCTGTTATTATTAAAACCAATCACTAATACCCTAATCTTGACAACTCCAAATATTGAAAGAGTTGCGAAAATTGAAGATTTACATAATTCTGCAAAAGAGCTTAAATTTGCAGAAGTCATAACTACAAATTCAGTAGATGAAGCTATAAGTATTGCTTTAGGAAAAAACAATAGTACTGCAATCTTAGGGTCATTTTACTTAATAGGTGAAGCATTAAAACAACTAACTAATCAATTAAAGCCATGATAGAACTAGGTAATAAGTCTAATCATAAAATAAAAACAGCTATAATTTCAGTATCTGATAAAACTGGACTAATAGAATTTGCAAGAGAGCTTGCCACACTTGGTGTAACTATATACTCTACTGGTGGCACTAAAGCATCACTTCAAAATGAAGGAATACCAGTCTCCTATATTTCTGAAATTACTGGTTTTCCGGAGATATTAGATGGCAGAGTAAAAACTCTTCACCCTAAAATTCATGCTGGATTACTTGCAGACTTAGGAAAAGAAAATCATCTCCAACAAATGCAAGAGCATAATCTACAATCCATAGATTTGTTAGTTGTAAATCTTTATCCTTTTGAAGAAACTCTTAAAAAAGAGAACACAAGCCATGAAGATAAAATCGAGAATATTGATATTGGTGGTCCAGCAATGCTTCGTGCTTCTGCTAAAAACTATCTTTGGACGGCACCTGTAGTTAATCCTAAAAATTACGATGTCATTCTTAAAGAGCTAAAAGAAAATGAAATGACTATCAATGATACATTGCGACTTTCTTTAGCTGCTGAAACTTTCAGCCATACTTCACATTATGATAGCTTAATTTCAAATTATTTGAATGAACAGCTCGATAATAAAGTTCCTGAAAAGAAAACTATAGGGTTCAATTTAGTTCAATCCCTAAGATATGGTGAAAACCCTCATCAATCTGCTGGTTTGTATGGCGATTTTGATAATATTTTCACGAAACTTCATGGAAAAGAGCTTTCGTACAATAATATCCTTGATATTGATGCAGCTTCAAAACTAATCATTGAATTTGATTCGCATCCAACAGTTGCAATCATCAAACATACCAATCCATGCGGTGTCGCTTACGGTAATAACCTAAGTGAAGCTTACGAAAGAGCATTTGCTACTGATACTGTTTCTCCTTTTGGAGGTATAATTTCTGTGAATAGACAGATTGATAAAGAGTTTGCCGAGACTGTACATAGTCTTTTTGCAGAGCTAATTATAGCACCAAGTTATACTGAAGAAGCTATTGAAATCCTTAAAACTAAAAAAGATAGACGACTTATCACATTTAATCCAAGTGCTTTATCTCAATCTTTGAAACAAGAGTTTCGCTCTGTAGCCGGAGGTGTTCTATTCCAAGAAACTGATAAGCAACTTATTGATAAAGAAAAAATTAACTGCGTTACTCTTAGACAAGCAACAGATGATGAATGGCAGGGATTGATATTTGCTTGGCGTGTAGCAAAGCATGTAAAAAGCAATGCTATAGTGTTTGCATCAAAAGATAGAACTTTAGGAATCGGTGCAGGACAAATGTCAAGAGTAGATTCATCAAGGATTGCAGTTGAGAAAGCGAAATTGATGGGTCTTTCATTACAAGGTTCCTATGTTGCCAGCGATGCATTCTTCCCTTTCCCAGATGGTGTACTTGAAGCAGCTAATGCCGGAGCAGTGGCTATTATTCAACCTGGTGGTTCTGTTAGAGACGCTGATGTTATTAAAGCAGCTAATGATAGAGACTTGGCAATGATTTTCACTGGGCTTAGACACTTTAAGCATTAATAAATTAGTATTAATTTCTTATTAAGTAATCAAGTTAAGTGCTTGATATTTCAAGATAATTCATTATCTTAGCGTGTCTAAAATTATTTTTTTTTGGATAAAGCGTAACGTTTGACACATTGATGTGTCTTTCTTTAATGATTACGCACAAAATTTGAAAATGTATTTTTTAACTTTAAGGTTTTTTATGTCAAAACTTCACAGACTTTTGCTTCTATTAGCAATATTTCTAGTAGGTACAATTGGCAGTTATTCACAAACAGTTACTTTGGTATCTCCTGCCAATGGAACTGGTTGTTTAACAGCTCCAATACAATTCACTTGGACAACTCCAAGTACATCTACTATATCTGGTACAGTTACTTACAATCTACAGATAAGTACCTCACCTACATTTACAACTCCACTTGAGAGCCAAACTTCAAGTACTAGTACTACAATACTTTTATTGAATGCTGATACTCAATATTGGTGGAGAGTGGGAACTATTTTCTCTTCTAATACTACTACTACATTCTATGGTGGTACTTCTAGCTTTACTACAAATAGACAAGCTCCTAGTCCAATTGCACCAAATTCTACAACTTGTTCTAACCTAACTAATACCTTTTCATGGACTTCAGTATTAGGTGCTACAAGTTATATTCTTCAATATTCAGATAACGCAGCATTTTCAGGTACAACTACAGTATCTACATCATTTACTAGTACTACTGCCTCAATATCTGTACCTCGCTCTTTCCAAACCTACTTTTGGAGAGTTTCTGCTTTAACCCCCACTTGTAATACTGGTTTTGGAGCAGCAAGTTCGTTTACTACTAAAGTTGGTGCACCCGTTTTAGCAACACCTGCTAACGGTGCTGGTGGATTTTTAAACTCTGTTGATTTAAGCTGGGTTACTTCACCAGGTGCTGATTTGTATGAAATTCAATTAAGTACTAACTCATCTTTCCCATCAACAACTGCAACTTCTACTTTCACTAATCCTTCTACTACTCTTACTGCAGCTCAAGTATTTGGATTTAATACAACCTACTTCTGGAGAGTTCGTGCATGGATTACTGCATCTGCTTGTATTTCTGATTGGTCTAATTCAAATTCATTCAGAACTTCATATGATGCTGCTGTCTTGAATACACCTTTACAAGGTACTACTTGTTATTCACTTAGCTCTGCCTCTTTTGATTGGTCTGATGTTTCAGGTGCTAGTGGTTACGAACTTAATGTTGCAACTAATCCATCTTTCCAAAATAATGTTATCGAATACTCTAATACTTTCTCTACTTCACAAGCGGCTATTGCACTTTCAAATGCCTCTTCTTCTTATTTTTGGAGAGCTAGAGCTAGAGATTTAGGCAATACTGGGCAGTGGTCTCCTACTAGATTCTTTGAAACTACTTCATTCCCTAACTCTTTAGGTTCTCCTACATTTAATGCTACAGGTGTTCCAGTTACAGCAGTATTTAATTGGACTCCTCAAGGTTCAGTGTCTTTCTACACATTTGAAGTAGCTACAGATTCTTTATTTGCAAATAAACTGACTTCTACAACTATCTCTGGTTCTACTAATTCAAGAACAGTAACTCTTCCTGATTATAACAGGAGATACTTCTGGAGAATGAGACAGCATGCTTTTGGTTGCCAATCTGATTGGACTGGTGTTAGACCTTTCAATACTGTTGTTGGATTCCCTACATTGCTTGAGCCGGCAAATGGTGCTCTTAACCAACCTTTGAGAACTTTCCTAAGATGGTCTGCTGTTCCTACAGCTTCTACTTACGATATTGAAATTTCTAAATCATTAGCTACATTTACTCCAATTGCGGCTATTAGCTTTAACTTAGTACCAAATACTAATGTTACTCTACTTAATGGTACTGAAGCTAATACAACTTATTATTGGAGAGTTAGAACTCGTGAAACTTCTGGTGGTATCTCACCATGGTCTCCAGTAGCCAAGGTGCTGAAATCCCTTCTCTACTTTTCCCTTCTGCCGATGCTAAAAAAGTTCAAATAGATACTGATTTACGTTGGAAAAAATCTGCTCGTGCTGTAAGCTATAAAGTTCAAGTGGCACGCGATGCAAATTTTGCTAATATTGTAAAAGACTCTTCTGCTGTAATTGATACAACTTTAAAATTGAATAATCTTCAATATTTTACACCTCACTACTGGAGAGTAGCTGCTGTAAATGATAGTGGTACTACTCGATATAGCGAAGTTAGAATGTTCCGTTCTATAGCTTTCCCTCCAACTGATACAGTTATTTTGGTGAAACCTGCAGCTGACACAACTAACTACCCTATCTTAAACGCTTATTTTGATTGGAATATTATTCCTCGTACTGAGCAATTGAACTCATTAACTGAGCAGAATGGTGGTTATGAAATTAATATTTCTACCAATAATGCTTTTAGTGGTACACTGACTAAAAATGTAAGAACTATCTATGCGAACGAAACTGTACAAAATGACTTCAACTTCAATACTGAATACTTCTGGAGAGTTCGTGGTTGGAATGAAGCTGGCGATGGTCCTTGGTCTCGAGTTCGTAAATTCAGAACTACCACAAATGCTTCTGTTAGCTTTGAAGAATATGACTTCTCTGCAAAATTCAGCCCAATCCCAGTTAATTCTGATGCCGCTTCATTGCAGTTTAATCTACCAAATGATGGTAATGCTCGTATTACAATCATCAATGAAGCTGGTGTAACGGTTGCTATTGTTAAAGATGGTGCATCTTCACAAGGTATGAATTACTTGAATATCAATACTAAGAATCTTTCTTCTGGTATTTACTTCTTCAATATTGAATTTGATGGTAAATTCCAAGTAGGTAAATTCGTAGTTAACAAATAATAATTAGTTTAAACCTAATTTAAAAGCCCCATTACTTAAGTGTTTTGGGGTTTTTTTATTTTAGTAAAATCAGATTGACACTACAGCTCTAATCAAAAAATAGAAACATAATTATGGTATACCTTTTTTGTTTATGAGGGAGAAAATGTTTAAAATTTCAATGTCAATGTTAATAATCGTTACTATATTTTAAATAAACTTAGCGTAATTATAACTATCTTAATAAACAAAAATTGTAAATATTTGGTCAAACCAATGAAGAATAGAATAGTTACACAAGAAGAAGTTAGAAAAACGTTTAATATTTTATACAAAGAATTTATTGAGAAATGTAGTAATCATTATTATGGAGAGATCTTTAATGAAGAAAGCAAAAGTAAATTAAATATTTTTTTTGATAAATCATTGAGTATCAGTGATTGTAAGTCTGACCAAATAACTTCACAAGACAATATAATTACTGAAATTAACTCATGGTGGATTTCACTGATAAATGCCAAAAGATATAATTATGCTATTAAGTTTTGGGAAGAATTGTATCAACTAGTGCTCGAGTGGGAATCAAAAAGAAATCAGGAAATAAATAAAGGTTCGCTTTTTTACTTTTGGGCAGTAAGTTATCTGCATGTTTGTGATATAGATAGAGCTTTTATTCTTGTGAATCAAGCATATCTTGAAGATGATAGACTTGGAAACCCTAATATGGACAACTTCCCAGCTGCTTCTTTATTGAAATTAAAAAATACTCAAAATGTACTAAGTGCTCACATAAGAAAGGTAAGAAGAGGGCTTATAAATGAATTAAAATTATTTAACGAAGAGTTCAAAATTAAATTTAAGATTGAAAATTTAGAAGAATCTTTTCTTGGTAATCCAAAGTATAGAGAACAAGCTATATCTTTTGTTCATAGCTTCATTAAATTTAAAACATTAAGTTCAGAATTTAATTTCAATAGAAATGAACCGCAATTTAATAGCTCATTATCCCATCGTATGCAAGAATTGACATTTAGTTTGGCTAAAATAGCAGAGATATTTGTGAAAGATAATGCAAAAGAAAGTGGCTGTAAAGAATATTCCATAACAAAAAAAGCTTATAAACATCTATTTGAATTGAAAAATGACTTCTTTGAAGAAAAAGATATTTACTCCATTTTAAATGATTCTAATTATATTCTTAAAATTATAAAATTGATTTACAATATTAGAAACATTATTGGGCATGAGTACAATGAGGAAATAAGGCCAACAACCTATTTAAATGAAATTTATAGATATTCTCTGCATGCTTTCTTTTACATCATCTTTAAAGTAAAAGAAAAAAAATCCAATCTTTAAAAGCGTTTAAAAAGTGTTTAAAAGCGTTTAAAAAGTGTTTAAAAAGTGTTTATGTGAGCTCCCAATAGTAGCCAGGTAGACTTTTAATTTTACCTTCTATTCGAAGAGCACTTAAGTAGTTTGTTACTTTATTCTTCTTTTTGTCATCGGAAAGGGAAATAGAAAGTTTTGGTATTATAAATTTATCTATTGTTTTTCGCTTTGTCTTGCCATACTTTTTAAGGTATTCCAATATCATTTCTTTGAAATGTGTATCATCAAAACTCCTATTTGCTATGTACTCTGCTCTTAAATCTTCATTATTTGTAGGCTCAACTACTTTAAAAGACAAAAAATAATTTGGTTTTCTTCCTTCTATAAATCCCAATTTCTTTAAGTATTTATGTTCTTCATCTGACAACATAATTCGTTTCTGCACTTTATCTAACAGCAAAATATCTTCAAGCTTAAGTAATGGGTTTTTGATAAGTATTCTTGCAAATTCCTCATCAAGGATTTTACCTGTAATAGTAACTTTTACTTTTTCATCAGTAAGATCGTAGTCTGGCAAAGGAAAGAAACGTTTTCTTTGGAAGTTAAATATTTTGCGAATGCCACCACCTTGAGTTTCAATCATATCAAGGTTTTTCATAGCTTCTACCAAAAAAGGGTTACGATAAACTTCTTCAGGTGTATCTTTTAAAACAACATTCTCAACAGTTTTAGGTAGAAATGAACCATAGTTGGAAAAAACCAAATGATCATCTTCAAATTCAACAACATTAATCCAAGCAGAATGGGTATAATCCTGATGTGCAATTGCATTATTAAGAGGTTCTCTGATACTAAATGGGTCATAACGCAAAACTTCATCAGGAAATAAAGTACCTTCCCGAAGATATCGGTATTTTAGGTTTCTAATTTTGGCATATACTGAGTCTACTGCTAGAATTAATGGAATAGAAAATATTTCATAATCTTTATCTTGATTATCTATTGTTTTTAAATTCCATCGGATTTTTACAGATGAACCTAATAGATATTCCGATTCTTCTTTTCCTAATAAAATCAGTGCTGTGCGTGTAATCTTACCTTTTATAGTTAACTTTGCTTTATCTAAAAATTTTATGTCATCCCATTGCGATAGCTCTTCTTTATACTTTGGATTACGTTTTTCAAATTCTACCCTTGCTTTTCCAATGGCATTTTTGTCAATATCATTTAAATTAGCATCATTAATTATCTGTGCAGTCCAGTCATCTGTTGTTCTAACTTCCGAGAGAATAGCATCTAAACGAGGTTTAGTAATTTGCACCAAACTATCATTAACTCTTTGCCACATTTTCTTGTGAGCATAAACAGGGAGACGATACTGATGACGAGGTATATTAATAATCCATATAATTTTTTTACTATCTTCTGCTTGTATTTCTTGAATTTCAAAACCTTCAGAACTTAGATTTGGGCAATCATGAAGAATTTTCAATTTTAGATTAATCGTATTGTAAGTATGAAAATCTTGAATGCCAATAATATTTTGTGTCTTATCTTCTAACCCAATAACTAAGTGGCCACCATTCATATTAGCTATGGCAGATATATAGGAAACTACATCTTCACCCTCACGAGAAGAAATTGAGTGTTTCAAATTCTTAAATTCTTTCCACTCACACCTCTCATTTTCTTTAGGAAAATTTAACTTAAGATATTCTATTAATTCTTTCTCTTTCATCTTACGCAAAAATAGTGAAATAAAGAATTTCAAATAGTATCAATTATATTTATTCATTATCTTTTAGTTTCTTCTTTCGGTTTTAATGGTAAATTATAATTTTTAAATCCATAAGTCTCTTGATCTAACCAAACTGATAATACTTCAGATAAATACGGATATATTTCAATACCTTCTGGATTCTTATTATATCTCACAAAATATCCTTGCCAAGTTAAACCCATATTACCATCATTTTTCTTTGATGGGTCATATAGATATGATATAAGAGTGTGAAAATGTGTTGGTCCATAATACCTTGGTGTATCATCTTCACTTAATAGTGCCTTAACAACACTACTTTGAGGTTGTTTGGTCTTTCTCTCATCTTCCACTACTACAACAGTCTTCTTTTTTTCTGGTACCTTATACTCATATAATTGAGTTTTATAATTTACTTCTAAAATATAACTTTTCTTATTTATAGAATCTTGAGTATAATACCCAGCTTCATTAAGCTTTTGCTCTAAATCTTTTTTAACTACTCGGAACAACTTAGTATTTCCCATTTCATTACTTGGAACTATAACAATATTCCGTGTAGAATCAATATCGTAATAAGACCTCGTCTCAATTGAAAATTGGATACTCTCGTCAATTGGCACACATGATTTTAGAACAATTGACAAAACTACGATAAATGAAATTCTAAATAAATCTTTCATATTGAATCTTACCCTTCGAACATCAGTGCCTTTGCTGATTCTTGCTTACCATGTACTACATTCAGTGCTAAGAAGCTACGGTTCTTTTTAACTCTCGCTTCAAATTCATCGCGGAACTTTAATATAAAGCCACGTACTGGCCATGCAGCTGCATCACCCAAAGCACATATTGTATTACCCTCTATATTATCACATACCGATAGTAACAAATCAATATCAGCCATTGTGCCATCGCCTTTGTAAATTCGTTTTAGCACTTTCTCCATCCATCCACAACCTTCTCTACATGGCGTACACTGCCCGCATGATTCATGATGATAAAAATGAGCTATTCGCAAAGTGATTTTTACTATATCAGTATCTTCATCCATTACCATCACACCAGCAGTACCAATGTGTGTACCTATTTTCTTAAGCGATTCCTCATCCATCAGAATTGAATCAATCTCATCACCCCTGAGCGGTGGCATTGAAGAACCACCCGGTATGATTGCTTTGATTTTCTTATTATTCCTCATTCCACCGCAAACATCATATATCAAACTTTTCATTGATATACCAGTTTCCAATTCATAAACACCAGGTTTATTTATATGACCACTTACGCCATAAAGCAAAGTACCAGAGTGCCCAGGAGCACCAAGTTTTGCATATTCAGCTGCACCAAGTTTAAATATAGCAGGTACCGCAGCTATAGTTTCTACGTTATTAACTGTAGTAGGCATTCCCCAAAGACCAAACTGTGCAGGGAATGGTGGCTTAAAGCGTGGATATGCTCTATCTCCTTCAAGCGAGTTCATTAGCGAAGTCTCTTCACCGCAGATATAAGCACCTGCTCCCTTATGAACATATACATCAGTTACAAAG
>VYMC01000138.1_pt1 | contig 18767 bp, 22 predicted proteins | sample 5115301 | NCBI WGS metagenome assembly VYMC01 (sample SAMN12291802, study PRJNA351875) | freshwater metagenome | isolation source: freshwater lake | place: USA: Michigan, Wintergreen Lake | collected 2013-08-08 | reverse complement strand
TTAAATTCTCGATTAAACTCACCCATAGACAAAACCTGATTTTGCAGTTCCTTGGTTCTTCTTGTCACCAATATTATTTTTTGTCTTAAATAACCTGCTGAATGTAGGTTTTAGATTTATTCAGCCAACCCTAGTTAAAAAAGAGAGGAGTAGGTCGCCATATCTAGTCCCTTGAGAACGGAATTCGGTATCGGTCAAAGTTCCTAGAAAAGCTCTAGGGATAGCTTGAGTATTTATACTTATTGCAATCTAGGTATGCTTCCGCTAAGATGTGGTTGGTTGGTAATCGTGCCGAACTAATTACCGAAAATTTGGGTTTAAAACCCTCGGAATGATGTTTTTATTGTATTCAGGAAGTTAAAAAAATGAAGACCAAATCGATCATAGGCTTACTATCTCTTAGTATTATGGGGATGTCAATCTATGCAGGTCAAGCTAATAGCAGTGATTATCGAGCTTTGACCCCAGAAGAGAAATCACGGTTGACCGCTGCTTTGCTAAAACAGGGTTGTAGGAATCCTAAAGCGATGAAATTTGATGTTGAGACTAACCTATTTGAAGCAGAAGATGCTGTGTGTGAGGGAGGAAGAAAGTATGATATTTACCTTGATAGAAACTTTAGGATTGTTTCAATGAAACCAGACTAAAAGAGCAAATCCCTGAGAAGCTTTTACTGATCGCTGCGAAGATTACCGATGAGGTATAACAAAGCCATTCTGACAGCGACACCACTGGTAACTTGTTGGGAAATCAGACTAAAATCGGGATCATCCATTAAATCGGAACTAATTTCCACTCCCCGATTCACAGGACCGGGATGAAGTACCTTCACCCCCGGTTGACAGGATTGCAAACGAGGACGAGTAATACCAAAACTTTGATGATATTCCCGTAAACTGGGCAAAAGATTGGCAGTCATTCGTTCTTTTTGCAGTCGTAGGGTCATCACAAAATCGGCCTTTTCTAAAGCTGGTTCTAAATCCCAGTGGAGAAATAGGCGATCGCATAATTCCCCAAAATATTTCGGCAGTAGGGTGGGGGGTGCGGACAAATGTACTTCCGCCCCCGCCGTAGTCAAACTCCAGATATTGGAACGAGCCACACGAGAATGGAGTATATCACCGACAATAGCGATTTTCTTGCCCTCTAACAGTTCTAAACGGGGATTTTCCTCATCTAACAGACAACAGATCGTAAACAGGTCTAAAAGTCCCTGGGAGGGGTGTTCGTGTTGACCGTCCCCAGCATTAAGAATACTCACCCCCGACTGCAAACGATCCATTTCTGCGGCAATTAAATCGGGAACTCCCGACTGTTGATGTCGAATGACAAAAATATCCGTACCCATGGCCACATAGGTTAAAGCGGTATCGAGAATCGTTTCCCCCTTAGTCAAACTGGAACTACCCGGGGCAAAATTAAGAACATCGGCCGAAAGACGTTTCGCCGCTAGTTCAAAACTACTACGAGTGCGGGTGGAAGGTTCAAAAAAAAGATTTGTCACCACTTGACCTTGTAGGGCCGGCACTTTCTTGGTGCGTCGGGAAAGAACTTCACGAAAACTAGAGGCCGTTTGTAGCAGGGTTTGGTATTCTTCTGGTTGCCAGTCTTCTAATCCTAAAATATGGTGTCGGATCCAAGTGAAAGCCATAGGAGTTAAGGAGGCGGTAAAAACGGCAAATTTCGTCTATGCTATTGTAGGGTTTCTTTGCATCAGGTTAATAAATAGGGTTTATGAGAATTAATTTTTCCTTCTGTCAGATCACTCTTGCGATCGCTTTATTTCTCAATCCCTTGCCGGCGATCGTTGCCCAGACCGCCACCTCTGGGGAAATGGTATCACCGACCACGGGCATTAATTACACTCGCCTGAAAAATTTCCTCGCTCAACAAAATTGGCGACAAGCTAACGACGAGACCCGTAATTTAATGCTGAAAGCGACTGGACGGGAATTACAGGGCTGGTTTACCATGGAAGATCTGCAGAAATTGGCCTGTTGGGATCTGCAAAAGATTGATCAACTCTGGAAAGAAGCTTCTGAAGGCCGTTTTAGTTTCAGTACGCAATTTCGCATTTTTACCGAGACAGGTAATCGACCGGGGCGCTTAGTGGCGATCGAAAACTTTCAAACTTTTGGTGATCGCATCGGTTGGCGTAAAGATGGTGATTGGATTATTTTTAAAGAGAATCTTAACTATACCCTCAATGCACCCGTCGGTCATCTGCCGGCGCCCCGGGACGAATATCAGATCGCTGGTGGTCGCCTAGAATACACCACCCTCGCCCAAAGATTAGTTATCTGTAATATTGTTAGCTCAGGGCAAAGCCAACAATAATCACGGTGATCAATTCTGTAGAGTAAAATTTAAGGAAAAGCTTCTCTCCTCATCTTCCTTTTCCGATTTACTAGCACTTTTTCTGCCAAAAACCCCTAAATTTAACAATGATTAAACGATCCGTTAACCTATCGAGAGCGATCGGTTCGTCGATCGCCGTTTCCCTAATTGTCGCCGGTTGCGCCCCCCAAGCCCCCCAGGCCACTGGGCTGGCGGCTGTTCCCGTCAAACTGCAAACCCTCGGCACCGACAAATTAGTGCAAAGTAGCGAATTTGTGGGTACTTTGCTCGCCCAAGAGCGTGTTAGCGTCTCCCCTCAGATTACCGGTCGGATTCGCTCTATTTTCGTTAAATCTGGCGATCAGGTAACTCAGGGACAAAAAATCGCCGAATTGGATCCCGAACAACAACAGCAACAGGTAAACGCTGGCATCGGCCAGGTAAATTCCGCCAAAGCAAACCTCAATGGGTCTGAGGCGGATTTAAGGCAAAGACAAGCGCAAGCAGCCGCAAATAAAGCCCAAATAGCTCAAAATCGGGCTAATGTGGCCAATGCCGAAGCCAATGTTAAAAGTCAGATCGCCACGTTGAGTGCCGCCGAAGCTGATTTACAGAGAGCGAGAGCTAATTTAGATTTAGCGGAAAAAGACCTAAAAAGAGCCGAATTTCTGGTCAAACAAGGCGCACAGCCCCAACAGGACTTAGATAATCGCCGCCGCGACATTCAGGCCACCAGGGCAGAAGTAGAGGCCCAGTCTCAAAATCGTGATGCGGCCCGTCAACAGGTGACAGCGGCTAGAGCTACCCTACAGGCAAACAAAGAAGCATTAAATATCGCCATTCAAAACGAATTGGCCTCACAGCAACAGGTGGCGGCGGCAGCGGCAACAGTGAACAGTCGTCAAGCGGCAGTGGCCAGCGCTGAGGGGCAATTAGGGGCGACGCGTCAGAATTTAGTTTTTAACACCATTACCGCCCCGATTGATGGTTTTGTCGGCGATTTTAATCAAAGAAAAGTCGGCGATATTATCTCCCTGGGTGAAGAATTAACCTCGTTGACTAATAATAAAACTTTGGAACTAAATGTGCAGATTCCCGTGGAATTACAACCGCGTCTGCGCGTCGGTTTGCCCGTGGAAATTATTAATCCCGATGGCAGCGCGGGGGTTCGCGGTCAAGTAACTTTTATTTCTCCCACCGTTTCCCAAGCTACCCAATCGGTTTTAGTCAAATTTGCCTTTGCTAATGATGGCAGTCTTCGCAATAACCAATATGTGCGGACGCGGTTAATTTGGGATCAAAAACCTGGCGTATTAATTCCCACCACGGCAGTGACTAGCATCGGGGCGCAAAATTTTGTTTTTGTGGCCGAAAAAGAAAAGGCTAAAGAAGGTCAAGAAAATGCCGAAGAGCGTTTAGTGGTCAGACAAAAACCAATTCAAGTCGGCACGATTCAAGGGCAAGCTTATCAGGTTATTTCTGGAGTAAATGCTGGGGAAAGAATTGCTATTAATAATATTCTTTCTCTCCGAGATGGTACAGCTATAACTGTTAGTCAGCAGTAATTTTTATGAGTAATTCGATTACCGTTCGTCCCCTGTCAGCACAACTAATTACCGCCGAGAGTTTCCGTCCCTACGGTCAATTAATAATCCCTGGCTATGATGGAAAACCGTTTGATGAAAGCGATGCACAACTGCATTTAAAAAACGGTGTGCCACGCTTTTATATTATGCGTTTACAGACTCGCGGACGTAAATTTAAGCGAATTACTCGTCATAGTCAATGTACCCAATGTCTTGGTTCTTTGGGGGGACAAGAGTGGTTTTTAGGAGTAGCCCCCCCTAGTCCTCATCCTCAACCGGATTTAGAAAAATTAAAGGTTTTTCACATCCCCGGGGACTGTTTTATTAAATTAGAGGTGGGAACTTGGCACGCTGGCCCACTTTTTGATCAACCGACAATTGATTTTTATAATCTTGAATTGAGCGATACTAATATTATCGATCATTTTACCTATAATTTTGCCCAAGAGCAGTCAATAGAATTCGAGATTGTTGATTGAAAAAATTAATTTTTTTACCTAGGGTTTGCTGAATATCGGTGAAAGCTGACAGGGGGAAAATGTGAGTTCGATAAAGTTAAAAAAGGGCAGAAGGTAGAGCAAGTAAGTCTTTTGTCTCTAAATCTAGAAAAGGCTTAATAGGATGATAAGTGTAAGCAATGAGACTCCCTAAAAGGTTAACTAGAAAATTCCAGATATTACTTTGAATTGGCAATATTTGTCGATTAAGTCTGAAAACGATGACATATAGTCATTTCAGATAAGTATGATACAGTCTACACCGACAAAAACAAATTATTCAATGGCTCAGACAGGTTAAATTCCCTCGGTTGACCCGCTCCACAGTTTTGTATAGCTTGTAGCTCGACCAGATATCGCTCTGAGTAGCCTTTCGGATGAGGGGAGACGGCACAAGAATACTTGGGGCGGGCGCATTTTTTCAGTATCCCTACGGTCCTATCGCCACCCCCCTTATCAAGGGGGGATCGCCACCCCCCTTATCAAGGGGGGATTAAGGGGGGATCGAACCCAAAATCCATTTTTAATTTAATTATAACCAGCTACTCATTACTACTTTAGCTAAGAATTAACTTCATTCCCTTTAAGCAATCAGGGAATTTTGGGGTTTCGCAAAAATCATCCGTCCAGCCGAGGTTTGCAGTGCAGATGTCACCACTACTCGCAATTCTCCTCCTAGATAATCTTTTCCTTCTTCTACCACTACCATCGTGCCATCTTCTAGATAACCGATGCCTTGGGTGGGTTCTTTTCCTGCTTTGAGAATTTTTAGATCCAAAGTATCTCCGGGCAAGTAGATCGGGCGTACTGCTTGGGCGAGATCGTTGACATTCAAGATGGTGACTTTTTGCAGATTGGCCACTTTACTGAGATTATAATCGTTAGTGAGCAAGGTGGCGTTAATTTCTTGGGCAAGATGGACTAATTTAGCATCTACGGTGCTAATATCCTCATAATCGGCGGGATGAATGATAATGCGATCGGGGAATTCTTGCTGCATCCGGTTTAAGATATCTAATCCTCGTCTTCCTCTAACTCGTTTTTGGTCGTTACTGCCATCCGCTAACTGTTGCAATTCCTGAAGGATAAATTGGGGAATGAGTATCTGTCCCTCGATAAATCCCGTGTCTAACAATTGTTCGATACGACCATCGATAATACAACTGGTGTCAACAACTTTGGTGGCGGCCGCTTGCAGGGTTCCTTCTGCCACTAAAATTGATTCCATACTATTGGGGTTAATCAGACGCAAAAAAGTGCGACCGTGGGTATCAGCTAAACTAACCCCCAGATAGGAAAACATAACACTGCCTAAAATGGCGATTATCGGCTTGATAAACGATAATTCTCTGGGAATCGGGAGGAAGAAAATCGGAGCTAGGATCAGATTAGCAATCAACAAACCGATAACTAGACCGACCGAACGGGTTAAAATAACTTCGATCGGAGTTTGTCGTACTTGGGTTTCTAGACGACGATAGGTAGTTTGGGCAACTAAACCAATAGCCAAACCAATAATTGAGGCAAAACCCGCCGATAACCAGCGTAGAGCTTCAATATTGCTGATTTGCGACTGGACAGTAACCGGCAGCAAGTCCACACCACTATAACCAACACTGGCAATAGCGAAGACGAATAATAAAATTATGACAGCATCAAGCATAGGGATAATACCAAGAGAGGATAGGGGGGGGAATGATGGTAGAAAAATAATGAGTATGGATGCTTTTCTATTATATCTGTGGGTTTCTCCTAATTTGTGTCGGGAAAGTTGCCTCCATTCTAGGAGACGTTCTCCCCAGCCATAATACATCTTAACGAAGATAAACGAAATTATAGCCGTCAGCCTTGAATCAGTTATCAGTCATCAGATGCGAGTTACGGCGTTTCTCAGATAGATGAGGTTCGTTCTTGCATCTAAAATACTTGATTAGCAAGGGTTAGTCTGTGCTTCACCTTGACGAGAAAGGCTGTATGAGTTTACTGATTACTGATTACTGTTCACTAATAACTGCTTTAATGTCCTATTTTGACCCCGCAACCTCGGTTTATATTCATATTCCCTTTTGTCGTCGGCGCTGTTTTTACTGTGATTTCCCGATTTTTGTCGTCGGTAATCACACCAATCCGGCGACTTTTCCCCCAGTGGTGGACTATGTGGAAATATTACAGGAAGAAATTAGCCTTAGTCAGGGGACGGGGAAACCTCTAGAAACAATTTTTTTTGGGGGGGGGACTCCTTCCTTGTTACCAGTGGAATTATTAGGGGCAATTCTGGGTACTTTAGCCAAAAAGTTTGATTTTGCGGCCGATATAGAGATTTCTATGGAGATTGATCCGGCCACCTTTAGTTTAGAACAATTACAGGGTTATCTTAGCGCAGGAGTCAATCGGGTTAGTTTGGGAGTACAGGCTTTTCAAGAACCATTATTACAGGTTTCTGGTCGATCGCATACTGTTAAGGATATCTATCAGGCAGTGGAATTAATTCAGGGATTGGGAATAGTTAACTATAGTTTGGATTTGATTTCGGGATTGCCACAACAAACCCTGACAGATTGGGAAAATTCCCTAGAAAAAGCGATCAAACTGCAACCGGCCCATCTTTCCTGTTACGATTTAGTCTTAGAAGCGGTTACTCCTTTCGGTAAACAGTACCAACCAGGTAAAAAACCCTTACCCGATGATGAAACCACGGCGAAAATGTATGTTTTAGCTGGTGAAAAACTAGCTTTAGCCGGTTATCAACATTACGAGATTTCTAACTATGCCAAACCTGGTTATCAATGCCGACATAATCGAGTTTACTGGGAAAATCGTCCCTATTACGGTTTTGGTATGGGGGCTGCTAGTTATCTCAATCAACAACGTTTTACCCGTCCGCGCAAAAGTCGTGACTATTTCGCTTGGGTAAAAGAAGGCTGTCAGATTGAGGTGGAGAAAAATAGCTTGATTGATGATCTTCTCGAAACCTTGATGCTAGGGTTAAGATTAGCGGAAGGTGTGAGTTTACCCGCAATTGAAGCTAATTTTGGTTCAGAAATCAAAAAAACAATTTTAGAGGTCTTAGGGCCGCATAAACAGCGCAATCTAGTAATAATTGAGGGAGATAGCAGGGTAAGATTAAGCGACCCCGAAGGTTTTTTGTTTTCTAATCTAGTTTTAACCGATTTATTTCATTGCTGGCAATAGTCAGAAACTATAGTTTAAGTAGCTGTTTATAATTAAATTAAAAATTGATTTTAGCTTCGATCCCTGCTGCCCCCCTTAATAAGGGGGGTGCCGATAGGCGGGGGGATCCCCCCTTAATACTAGGGTTGATTCATAGTAGGGTTGATTCACGAATCAACCCTACCTTTATAAGGGGGGTTTCTGACAACTTTTAACACCTACCTACTTACTAGCGATAATGGATAGCTAACCAAATACAAGGGGGATTATTGCTAGTAAATTCGACGCGATGTTTTTGGTGAGGAGGAATCAGGAGATAATCCCCTGCTTGCAGATTAACTTGGCTGCCATCCTCATAACTAATCTCAGCGAATCCCTGTAATAAAATTACCCATTCAAAGTCAGATTGATCGTACCATTGACCGATGGGAGTGGTTTGACCGGTAGAAATAATTCTTTCCAGACGAATAGCCTGACTTTGGGCTAAAATTTCCAGAATTTCTCGGTCGGGAATTAGTTCAGGTAAATCAAAAATTGAAGCTGCCATCATTAGTTATTATTCCTTTCTGGATGAAAATCTTTAATCACCGTCGGTATTGCTGTTAAAATTTTCTCAAGGATATCAGCAGGTGTATCTAGGTCAGAAACAACAATCCGAAGATCTGCTTCTGCATAAAGTCCTCGTCTTTGTTCTAATAATAATTCCAGTTTAGTTTCTAAATCAGTGGACTCCAGCAGGGGACGAGAGGTATCTTGTTTTAAACGTTTAACCAAGACTTCTAGGGGAACATCTAACCAAATCACTAAACCGTGACGAAGATAACTCCAATTTATCGGTTTTAAGACCATCCCTCCCCCGGTGGCAATCACAGTTTTAGTCAGAGAGGATAATTCGGCTAAAACTTGGGTTTCTAACTCCCGAAAAGTCGCTTCTCCCTCGTCGGCAAAAATTTCCCTGATTTTCTTTCCCGCGACCCTTTCTATTAATATATCTGTATCAAAAAAACGATATTGTAACCGTCGGGAAAGCAACTCTCCCAGGGTGGATTTGCCAGATCCCATCATTCCTAGCAAAAAAACACTTAATCCCCGTAAGGAGTTAAAATCCGTTGAATTGTCCATAGTTAAAATTTAGCCGAATGTAGTCCTCGCTACTCAGGGATGATTTTTTGATAAGCATTTAGGAGTAAAAACCCGCAGGTGAAATCAGAAAATCTTCTCAGAACCCCCATTGACACCGACATCGTGTCAGAATCTGGATAATCATGATACCATCTTGGTAATTCATCGACAAAATCAGCTTGATTAAATTAATCAAGTGGTGTGAGGAGTGTGAACACAGGAGTCCAAAATTCATGTCCAATCAACCAGCAAACTTTCCGGGTAATAGAAATCAACTCAAACCGATTAAAGTCGGGGTTATCGGGGTCGGTAACATGGGACAACACCATAGTCGCATCCTGAGTTTATTAAAAGACGTGGAATTCCTCGGGGTGGCCGATGTCAACGTCGAAAAGGGACTGGAAACTGCCAGTAAATACCGAGTCCGTTTTTTTGAAAATTATTTAGACCTCTTACCCAGGGTAGATGCGGTTTGTATCGCTGTCCCCACACGGTTACACCATCGAGTCGGAATGGACTGTCTGCAAGGGGGAGTACATACCTTGATCGAGAAACCGATCGCCGCTAGTATTAGTGAAGCGGAATCTTTAGTCAACGCGGCAGCTGATCACGATTGTATTCTGCAAGTGGGTCATATCGAGCGTTTCAATCCCGCTTTCCAAGAGTTATCGAAGGTCTTGAAAACCGAGGAGATTTTAGCGATTGAATCCCATCGCATGAGTCCCTATTCCCAGCGAGCTAATGATGTGTCGGTGGTGTTGGATTTAATGATCCACGATATAGATTTAATTTTAGAATTAGTCGCTGCTCCCGTGGTGAAATTAACCGCTAGTGGTAGTCGCGCTGCCACTGATTCCGGTTATCTCGATTATGTCACTGCAACCCTTGGTTTTAGCAATGGAGTAGTGGCTAATTTAACCGCTAGTAAGGTGACTCATCGCAAGATTCGCCGTTTAGCGGCCCACTGTAAAAATTCTCTCACGGAAGCGGATTTTCTCGATAATGAAATCCTCATTCACCGGCAAACCACCGCTAACTATAGCACCGATTATGGTCAAGTTCTCTACCGTCAAGATGGTTTAATTGAAAAGGTTTATACTAGCAATATTGAACCTCTACACGCGGAATTAGAACACTTTGTTCATTGTGTGCGCGGTGGGGACCAACCTTCTGTCGGTGGGGAACAAGCTTTAAAAGCTTTACGATTAGCTAGTTTAATCGAACAAATTGCCCTTGATGGTCGCGTTTGGCAACAATCGGACTGGAATTATCAATATCTTAATTCTCCCGTGATTACCGCTTTTTAATTGTTTTCACCCCGATTCTTTAAGTAAGAGAATTGGGGTGAGGAAACAAAATTAGTTATCTGGAGAACTTCTTAAACATTTTTCTGAGGATTTTTTTCCACATAATTGACTTTCACAGGGAACCCCATCACCGTCTCCATCCATTTTGACATTGGGGCAATTTCTTAAGAAAAAAGTCGCTTCTGCCCAGGAGGTCATCTGTGAACAGTGATTTCTACCATCGCACCGAAATTGTGGAGAAGGACTAGGTTTTTTCTGGGGAGTGGGACGATTATTGTTGTTAGCTACGGCTAAGTTATTGATGGTTTTATGGTCAGAAATTGGTGATTTTATTGATATTTGTTCGCTCAGAAAACCCAGAATTAAAACAACAATTACTTTTTTTATAAAGTGCTTGCCTGATTCTCTGCTCTTATCATAGTACCAAATAGGAGACAGGATAATAAATCATACTAAATCCAGTTATTAAAAACTGATTATTTATTCTCCATTTTGCCTGAGTGCCTCTCTTGATATGTAGTCCATACTCAACGGATTTAGTATCAGAGTTATTCCCCGGTAAACGTTTGGGGAGGGGTCAAGCAGCCAGTGGCACTGACTCTTCCGATTATTTGTTAGTATATGGAGAAAAACACCATAAAAATTAGCCCTAACGGACAAATCACTATTCCCCCTGATATTCAAGAAAAGCTTGGGTTGTTACCCAGTACAGAAATCCAGCTTGAAGTGATGGGGGATATCTTGCAAATTTGCAAGCCTAGAACCCTAAGCTGGGGAAAGCAACTGATTGCCGCTATCCGTGGCAAAGCAACTAGCTGTCTAACAACCAACGACATCATGCAAGCGACCCGTGATACTAAATCTGGTTATTAAAAACTGATTATTTATTACCCCTTTTGCATGAGTGCCTCTTCCATGAGTGCCTGTCTTTATAATTAGCCTATACTCAACAGATTTAGTATAACAGGTTCTCCAATGACTCTAATAACTAAATCAGGCTTGAGTCTTCTTAGTTGAGTCCCATAGAGAGGATCAACATTTTCATCTAAGAGATATTTCAAACTCATTTACTTGTTTGACTGCTTTTCTTTGTTGCCTTAACTTTCTCAATTTTTCCGCCACAGGAGTAGGATTTTGTTTTTGTATTTCTCTCATTCTTTCTCCATGTTCAATCCATTCGGTTAAATAAGTAGGTGAGTGGAATTAAATATAGTCATAGAGAATGGTTTCAATGCCAATTCTTGTCGCTTTTAAGCGAATATCATTAGGGGTGAGAAAGTTAAAATAGTCTTCGAGTTGCATCGTGGAATTTACTCAAGCCATACTGAATTTAAAAAATGGACTATTGGCGCTTTCTGGTGAATTATTCCCCGTTTCCCATTCCCCCTATTTAGAGTAAAAATTCCCTTTGTTGAATTGCTAATTTATGGGCGGGAAAACCCTCGTACTCGGCTAAAGTTTTCGTGGTTTCTTTTAACTTTTCAAAGCCTTCAGGGGTGACATAAGCCAAAGTGGAGCGCTTGAGAAAATCATAAACCGAAACCGCCGAATAGGAACGGGCAAAACTTCCCGTCGGCAGCACAGCATTTACCCCGATAGCGTAGGTAGCCATAGAGGAAGGAGTATGATTGCCCAGGAGAATTTCTCCAGCATTTTTAATCTTGCCCAGAGTGGCAAAAGGATTACTAACTAAAAGCTCTAGATGTTCCGGTGCGTACTCATTGACAAAATCGAGGGATTGCTGCAAACTATCGGTTAAAATTATGCCCCCATAGACGGCTAAACTGGCCTCGCAAAATTCCCGTCGCCAATCTGGGAGTTTTTGCAGGTATTCCTGTGCATATTCCCTAGCAGCGATCGCTACCTGTTCACTGTGGGTGACTAATAAAGCCGCCGAATCCGCCCCGTGTTCTGCTTCAATTAATAAATCCAAGGCCGCTAAACGGGCATCGCTGGACTCATCGGCCAAAACTATCGACTCACTCGGACCTGCCGGTAAACCCACATCCACAGTGCCCAACAGTAACCGCTTGGCCGCTGCCCCATAGACGCTGCACGGACCGGTAATTTTGTCAACCCTTTTGATATTTTTTGTTCCCAAAGCTAAAGCAGCGATCGCTTGTACGCCCCCTAACTTATAAATTTCTGTGACTCCAGCCATGCGCGCCGCCACCAGAGAAACCGGCTCCACGCTGCCCTGTTTATCGGGGGGAGTGCAAACGACAACTCTTTCCACTCCTGCCACCATTGCTGGTATGGCTAACATTAACATCATCGAGGGAAAAGCGCCGCGGCCCCGGGGAACATATAAACCCACATTGGGGATAGGAGAGATTTTTTCGCCGGCAAAGACACCAGCTTCAATTTCTGCCAGTCGTATTTCTTCTGGCATTTGGCGACGATGTACCTCTTGAATATTCCGGAAAGCCTGTTCAATGGCAGTTTTTACTTCCGGTTCAATTAACTGAAAAGCCTGCTCAAATTCTGCCTCGCTGACTTTGATATTTTCTACCGTCGCACCCTCGTAGTCAAAACGCCGCACATAGTCCACAACGCCAGCATCCCCCCGTTCGCGGATGGTTTCTATCACCGTTTGAGCGACTTTGAGGGCGTTATCAATATCTAACTCGGCTCTTTTCTGAAGTTTTGCCCGTTCCGCGCCACTTAATTGCGAAAGTTTTAATATTCTGACCACTATTGCTGCTCCTACTGCCCCCGTCCTCTCAAGAATAGCGGGGAATCTGAATCTTTTTTGATTATAATGCACATCATGTTTAAGCTCTCTTACTGTTCTGTAAACGCGATCGCTCTTAGTTTGTTATGGGGGGCGAGTGGTGCTGTGTGGGCAGAAACGGATTTAGACCTAGACCCAAAAATTCGGCAAGAAAGCCCAGTTTTAGAGCGTTGGTTAGAAAAAATACCCGATATCGCCGAAGACATTCGCCGAGATCCTAGTTTTCGCACTCGTGTCCGCTTGGGATATGCAGAGTTTCCCTCTAGCGATAATTCCAGTGGCGTGATTTTGGGGGTAGAAGATGTGTTTTTCGGTCAAACCAGTTTAACCCTAAGCGGCGATTATCAGACGGCTTTTAACGGCAAAAGGACGGCAATAGGAGGAAATTTACAGTACTATCTCCTCCCTTTAGGTGATTATGTTAATCTAGCTCCTATGGTGGGCTATCGTTACATTCAAACAGGAAATTACAGCACCGATGGGCTTAACTTAGGATTAAAGCTCAAATTAGCCCTTTCTCGCACCGGAGCTGCAGATATCACCGTCAGTCAGAGTTTTATCTCCCCCGGTGGCGATAACGAGGTGGGATTGACAACTCTTTCGGTTGGTTATGCGATTACCTCTAATGTACGTTTAGCCGCCGATATTCAAGCCCAAAATTCCCGCGCTCGTAAAGATAGCTCCGTGGGAATTTTACTGGAATGGCTGCCCTAATTAGGATTTGCGGCAAAAAGTTTTTCGTGGGGTAGGGTGTGGTGTAGGGTTTTACCGATTTTTGGGACGTTTGGCAAAGCTCAGTGAAAAAAGGAATTGGGAGAAAAAATTTTAATTCTGCGTCAAGGATTTTGCAAGGCGACTGGACAACATTTGGGAATTCTGCTCAAATGCCCCTATCATGAGGTTGACTTTACTACCGATCGAGTTTAAAACTTATATAATCGTGGGTTTGAGGAGTGAAAAAAGTGAAAAAAGTTAATTTTAACGGCCAACCTTTCCATTTTATTGGTATTGGCGGTATTGGGATGTCAGCCCTCGCTTATATCTTAGCCAAACGCAATTTACCTGTGTCTGGCTCCGATTTACGTCCTACTCATATCACCCAACGGCTACAGGGAGCGGGAGCGAACATTTTCCACCGTCAAGAGCCAAATAATTTAGCTTTATTTCATTCTCCTGGCCCTCAAAACAGTAGCCAAACGGTTCCGCAAGTAATCTGCTCCACGGCGATTAATGACCATAACAAGGAATATCAAGCGGCCAGAGACTTAGGATACCCAATTTTTCACCGTAGCGATGTTTTAGCGGCTTTAATCGCTGATTACGACAGTATCGCCGTCGCTGGCACCCACGGAAAAACCACCACTAGCAGCTTAATCGGTTACGTTCTCCTGGAAGCGGGATTAGATCCCACGATCATTGTCGGTGGTGAGGTGGACGCTTGGGAAGGTAACGCTCGTCTTGGTCAAAGTCGTTTTTTAGTGGCAGAGGCCGATGAATCCGATGGTTCCTTAACCAAGCACGCCCCGAAAATCGGCGTAATTACTAATATTGAGCTAGATCACCCCGATCATTACCAGAATTTAAGCGAAGTTATCGATACTTTCCGTGAATTTGCCCATCAGTGCCAGATTTTAGTCGCTTGTTTAGATTGTGACACGATCGCCGAGCATTTCCGTCCGACGATTAGTTATAGTCTCGATCCCGAAAAAGGTGCCGATTACACCGTCAGCGAGATTACCTATGAACAGGGGATGATGAAAGCTGCCGTCTGGGAAAAAGGCAGTTATCTGGGACAAATGGAAGTGAAAATACCGGGGCAACATAATATTAGCAATGCTTTGGCAGTGGTTGCCATCGGACGTTATCTCGGTTTAGAATTTGCCGTTATTGCCGATGCGATCGCTACTTTTGCCGGAGCAAAACGCCGTTTTGAACACAAGGGAGAGGCAAACGGCATCACTTTTATCGATGATTATGCCCACCATCCTAGCGAATTGTTAGCCACGTTAGCAGCGGCAAAATTAAAGGTAGAAGGCAAACAGTACCAACGTTCGATCGCTATTTTCCAACCCCATCGCTACAGTCGCACCACTACCTTTTTAGAGGAATTTGGCTCCGCTTTCAGTTCCGCCGATGTGGTAGTCTTAACGGATATTTATAGTGCCGGGGAAGTGAATATCAATCACGTCACTGGGCAGCAAGTGGCTGAACAGGTGAGAAAACACCATAAAAATGCCTACTATCACCCCGAATTGAGTTCTTTAGGTCAATTCCTGTTAGAAATTCTCCAACCCGGCGATTTAGCTCTGTTCCTCGGCGCTGGCAATCTCAATCAAGTTATCCCCGAAATGCTCTCTCATTACCGCGAACAATTAGCGGTTAGAGTGTAGATTTAGTTATCAGTTATCAGTTATCAGAATATCCCCAATTTATAATTCATAATTCATAATTTATAATTTCCAACCCCTAAAACCCTATGATTAAATCCTCTGTTTCTCTAGCTGAGTTCACTTCCTACCGGGTAGGGGGAAGAGCGCAGTGGTATGCTGAACCAGTTAATCTAGAGGGATTAAGAGAAGTGTTCGCTTGGTGGCAATCGCAAGGGTTGCCCTTGACTGTTTTGGGGGCTGGTTCAAATTTACTAATCAGCGATCAAGGTTTACCCGGACTTGTCCTCAATACTCGCCATCTGCGATCGAGTTGTTTTGATGCCGAAACTGCTACGATTACAGCAGCGGCGGGGGAACCCCTGCCAAAAATAGCTTGGAGAGCGGCAAAAAGGGGCTGGAGGGGCCTAGAATGGGCGGTGGGTATCCCCGGTACGGTGGGGGGTGCTGTGGTCATGAATGCGGGGGCGCATACCTCCTGTGTGGCGGATCGATTAGTGCGGGCGCTGGTATTAAATCCCGATGGTCAGTTAGAAACTTTAAGCAAAGAAGATTTAAATTATAGTTATCGCAGTTCTTCTCTGCAAGGGGATCAACGTTTAGTTGTCGAAGCCACATTTCAGTTAGAAGCTACCGATAATCGCGAGGAAATAATGGCAATTACTACCCATAATTTACGCCATCGCAAAAGTACCCAACCCTATGATCGTCCCAGTTGTGGCAGTGTTTTCCGCAATCCTAAACCGCAATATGCCGGGGCTTTAATTGAGGAAATGGGATTAAAAGGTTATCAAATTGGTGGGGCGCAAGTATCAGAATTACACGCCAATTTTATCCTGAATATTGGTTCAGCAAAAGCCTCGGATATTCTGCGTTTAATTCGTCATGTGCAGGAACAAGTGTTCGATCGCTGGTTCCTCTGGTTAGAACCAGAGGTGAAAGTTTTAGGGGAATTTGACGGGATTTAACTATTTTTCTCGATAACGGTTGAACTCAGCCACGATGGGCTGGAGTGCGACGGCAGATATTTTTATAATCCTCTAGCATGGTGCGTTCCCCAAAAATCTATTGGTGGGGCAGTAGGAGCCACATTAGGGAACGCACCCTACAAGATTGCGATCATACTGACAGTGGGAGCAGTGTAACGGTCTAGTTATGCCGTCTTCGCTTGTGAGGTTAACTTAAGCAGTTCATTAAGCTTATTTTTTAAGTTTTGGGATGCCATAAGCGGATTGTAGACTTCTCCTGCGTAGGGTTGCCAAACATAACTAGAACTAAAGGGGCGCAATACTGACAATATTCCTAGCTCTTGTTCGAGTGGTTTTGCTAAAACCAGTCCTGGGATAGATAAGTTAGATGATTCTTCGAGAAGCTCGCTGTAAGTTCTAAATTCATCGACTTCAACACCAACCAGTGCATAACGGAATGGGGGAGCAAATCGTAGGGACTGATATAGTAAGATACCCAACTCTGTCATTGAATATGCACTTTCAGGGCTGTCTATTCCCACTTCGCTAAGATTACTTGGTGAAACACGACACCACCAATTTTCTTCTATGTCTTGGAATATATCTGTGTGACACTGGCAATGGCGACCATTTGACAGCAACCATGATATTCCCTCAAAATGCTGAGCAAATTTATGGGCGTTGCTCTCATCCGAACCACATTCTGCCGATAGACTAAATATCCATGCCATTTTGATAGCCTCCCATTGTGTGTCTGCCACTAATCAACCTTTTCCCAATATTTTTGGGTGTTTGCCAATGCTGCCTCGTACTTTTCCAGAGCCATTGTAACTCTTGGCATGATGCTAACGTGAGTTGGGCTATCTTGGACAGCCTGTAAATCCCCTGTGATATGGCTATCGTCAATTTGCCATAAAGGGTCTTTGCCAGTTCCACCAAAACTGGCAGGTTTGCGAAATGCTGGTAAACCTTCAATGGATAGGGCAACAGACATTCCCTTTGTGTCCCTAATGGCAACCGTTACAAGATCGCCATGCAACTTAAGCTGTGGATCTGGTAACAAATAGCTTTGTTCATCTAGGCAACCTACTGGCATTTGCTGAATGTTTATATCGATATTAGGTCTAACCCCTAATAATCTAGCACTACGACCAATTTTGGGTCTGTCGTTTTGCTCTGCCATGCCACGATAGTAGAGTTTCGCCATCACCTACTACTTGTATTTTACCTTTAGCTTCATTGTACCTGAAGCACCAACAATAAACTCAATTGGGACACCATCAACGTCTGAAGATAGACCAACACCAGCTTTCTGAGACATTGTAATCTCTATTTCATCAACACCATTTTCTTTTCCTGCTCGAATAATGTCGATCGCTACTTTTCTTTGTTCTCCAATCTCTTTTTCGTTAGCAGCTGATGTAAGAAGGGAAATACCGTCCAAAACAAGTGCTACTGGAAGCGCCAAAGGCACCATGTGTTTCTAGCCAAGGATTCTGCGACAAGAAGGTAAGCTCTTTAAGCCGTTTTTCTGGCGTTGTGATGTCAAACTCGTTGGATTCACTCATACTCATTGGCTGGGTTCTGTATAGCTATCGATTAACGAAGTTTTGGAATACAAACACATAATATCACGCCCAAAAGCGTGTTAGCCAGATTAGCCTACTGCTAGTGGAGCAGTAGGAGCCACATTAGGGAACACACCCTACAGTAATGGCGATCGTACTATTTTTGATATATCTCCTGGGTGGTGCGTTACATTTAATTAACGCACCCTACGCAATCGGCGATCTGCTATGCAGTGCCTTCGGCATCGCACTGGGGTGTTGAGTCCGTCGGATGCAAACCCTGGTTAGACAACTGATAGCCGTTTGACTTTGATATTGCCAATTGTCTGCTCTGCTTGCCATAGATCGTATTGCATTTGCTGATTGAGCCAACTTTCAGGAGATGTATCGAAAGCTTTCCCTAAGCGAATTGCCATTTCGGGGCTAATACCTGCCCTACCATTTAAGATGGCAGATAGGGTTTTTCGACTTACACCCAATGCTTCAGCAGCCTCAGTCACAGTCAGATTCAAAGGTTCGAGACAAAGTTCTTTAAGAACTTCACCAGGATGTGGTGGATTATGCATTTTCATCAGTGGTAGTCCTCAAGATCGACATCACAAGCATCAACACCGTCAAAGGTGAAAGTGATCCGCCAGTTTCCAGATACTCTCACCGTCCAGGTTCCTTTACGTTGCCCTGCCAGTTCATGAAGTACCAATCCGGGTAAGTTCATGTCTTGCGGTGAAGTTGCAGCACTGAGACGAGCCAGAATCAGCCGAATTCGTTTGGCATGATTTGCTTGAATGCCTCGGATGGTTCCCGACTCAAAGAACTGCTCTAGTCCTCGATGCTTGAAACTGACTATCATCCATTAAGTGTAACCCATAACGTTACTGGTTACAACCCAACGATAAAAAAATAACGATCAGGGGTCGAGAAGGTCGTTACCGACCTCCCCTCCCATTCAGAACCGTGCATGAGACTTTCACCTCATACGGCTCCTAGTTTGATTGTTCCTTTGTTAAGGATACAGCTTGACTTCTTTTGGTTAACCTTGTATTATCTACACTAACTTCTGATGATGTTAATGTAGATGATTTAAGGCTTC
>VYMC01000137.1_pt1 | contig 18879 bp, 13 predicted proteins | sample 5115301 | NCBI WGS metagenome assembly VYMC01 (sample SAMN12291802, study PRJNA351875) | freshwater metagenome | isolation source: freshwater lake | place: USA: Michigan, Wintergreen Lake | collected 2013-08-08 | reverse complement strand
AGCAGAATAGATAAGCTCGAAAAATCAAAGATTGAAGTGTCATACTATAATCGCAAAACAGAAGAATATCTTCCGTTTCTAGTAATTGCTGCTTCATTATTATTACTAGAATACATGATGCGGTTATTAATTTATAGATTCAGTATTTAACCATGAATCATGCTCTCTTTACCAAAACTCTGAATAAGTTCAGCTTCAAACTTTAGAAATTCTTGCCACATTGACTCAACTTCAATCTTGCCACCATATTTTTTTGCGAAATTAATAAAAGTCGCATAATGTCTTGCTTCACTTTGTTCTAAATCATGGTAAAACTTCGCTAAATCTTTATCATTAACATTTTGTGAAAGCACATGAAATCTTTCGCAACTTCTAGCTTCAATCATTGCAGCAAATAACAATCTTTGAACTAATCTAAGTGTCTTATCACTTGTCTTAGGAAAATACTCCATCAATTTATTTACATAATCATCTTTCCTTTCTTTACCTAAAGTGTAACCACGTTCTATTATTTTTTGGTGAACAGCTCTAAAATGCTCCATTTCTTCAATTGCAATAGAAGACATTTCTTGAACCAAATCAGTTAGTTCAGGGTAGAGTATTATCAAAGAAATAGCTGAGGATGCCGCCTTTTGCTCACAGAAAGCATGGTCAGAAAGTATTTCGGAAAGATTATCTTCAGCAACATTAGCCCATCTTGGGTCTGTTGGCATCTTTAGTCTTAACATATCTCACTTTATTTTTTCAAAAACATAAAATAATTTTTGCAAATTAGTAGATTCTCCTTATATTTGTATCTCCTTTTAAGTAAGGAAGCTAAAAAGGGTGATTAGCTCAGCTGGTTCAGAGCATCTGCCTTACAAGCAGAGGGTCGGCAGTTCGAATCTGTCATCACCCACAAAAGCAAGGTGAAAACCTTGCTTTTTTACCATATAGGCAGGTGTGGCGGAATTGGTAGACGCGTCAGACTCAAAATCTGATATTGGCAACAATGTGGGGGTTCAAGTCCCTTCACCTGTACAATCTTAAGAAAGACCTTAATTTTTTAGTTAAGGTCTTTTTTTTGTTAAATTTCAAAGAACAGCAGATATTTGGCGTTTCGACAAGCTCAACGAGCTTGAGTAACTACTACAGTTAAACATACAATAAACCACCCCGTCCTGTGGACACCCCTCCTTATAAAGGAGAGGAGCTTGAAGGTTTGCAAAGTAGATGTCGCAAAAACGACACAATCATTTTTTTGTGACTTAGTTCAAAGAAAGTATAAGTGCAGTAATATCAACAAGTTGTGTGCTTTCTTCAATGTCGTGATGTCGCAAAAGCGACATATTGCAAATAAAAATGCGACATTTATTTCAAAGAACAGCAGATATTTGGCGTTTCGACAGGCTCAACGACTCTTGAGTAACTACTACAGTTAAACATTCAATAAACCACCCCGTCCTGCGGACATCCCTCCTTATAAAGGATGGGAGCTTGAAGGCTTGTAAAGTTGATGTCGCAAAAGCGACATAATTCAATATTTTTAGACATGGATGGGGAACATAAAGAACGAAAAGGGTAGAAAATCTGCATTACAAAGATAAGGGGTTAGAGAGATGGAAGTAAATTAAAGATTATAGAAAGATTTTAACGAGATTGCGTTGCTTAGGGAGTACATGCTTTTTATAACCCTTCCTTTGACCTTACCACTCCCTAATCTCTAAAAAGGGGGGAATGATTTTTTTTATTCCTTTATTAGTTTGATTATTTTGAAATTATTATCCTTAATGAGTTTTAGAAGGTAGATACCTTTATTGAGATTACTTATATCTATTAGCTGAGCATATAATCCGTTTTGCAGTGTTGAACCGGTTAAATCAAGTAGTTCATATTTATCAAAATAACCATTAATTTCAATGCTATTTGAAGCAGGGTTAGGTGCTATTTTGATTTGTATGAATTCTTCTAAAACACTTATATTTGACATTATAGGTTCACTTATTTTTAAAGTTTCTCTATATAGGGTAATACCCCTTGAAGGGATAGTGTTCAAAGAATTTATTTTTATTTCTGGAATAATTCTAAGTAAAAACTTAAAATCGCCATTTTTTTGTTCTTGAATATCCTCAATAGTAGCTTTTGAGCCATCAACATCAATTATATTTTTAGAGAATAGCTTTAGAGTTGGGTCATAAACGTGATAGCAAGGTACTTCTGAAGAATCTCCATAAAGAATTAAATTACCCTTTGAAGTGGCAATTGCCTTTCCTTTGTAGTAACTTGGTAAAGGCATTGAGATAGTACTAGAAGTATTGAGTTTTATAGAGTTAACAAAAGAAGAATTATTTAAAGTTGTCATTGCAAAAACATAATCCTTGCTACATCCAATTAAACTTAGCTGTGAATCATTGGGGGTAAACTTAGTAAGTGTGTCTAAGGATTTGGTTGCAACGATATAGTTCACAAATCTATTTCTATCCCATAGTATGAAATTATCTTTAGATTGGGTAAAGTCAGAATTAGTTGTTAAATGATTAAAATACTTATCATAGATTGACTTTACAGTATCCTTATTAAGTAAAATAGATTTAGGGAAAGTAAGAGAATCCCAACCAGGGGAAAGTTGATTATTGGTTACTATTCCAGTAGAAAGAGTGTAAAGATTTATTGGAATTTCAGTAAATAAGGTGTTTTTTCTTGAGAAAGATGGGTAGTATTTAATTGATTCAAAAGGAATTCTTGTAAACTCTATAACTGAACGATTATCTTTTTTCAATAGAATCAAATTAGAATCAATATTATTATCATTTATTAAATAATTAATATATCTACAATTATTATGCGAAATGTAATAACTATTAAAATCAAAAGATATATTAGTTCTATAAGTCTCGCTGTTTTCACAAGCATTATTATAATTATGAGGAAAATTAATAATTTTACCATTATTTAATATATTCAAGGTGATAGTTCTTGTGTACATACTATCATTCGTTAAAAACCAGAATTTTTCTTTAGTATATTTCAAATATGTAAAGTAAACTTTAATTGTGGTATCAGAGTAGAATAGAATATCATTACCTCTTCCTAACATTATATTTGATGGATTTTTAAAAGAGCTGTTAAGTGTTAAGTAATTGTTTGATGAAGATGAAGTTATATAGATTAATTGTGATAAACTGTCGGTTTCAAACTCATTAGAAATTACAACTTTAAATATATACTCCCCTGCTCCATTGATGGAAAGTGTCTTAATATTAATACTATCGAGTTTTACATCATTTAGGTAGAAAACTTTGCTTGTGTAATCGCCCTTGCAAAGGTCTGTAACTACAATTTTCAATGGGCTATTGCCTTTATCCCTATCTAATGCAAAATCTGCTTTTAATTTCTTGAGGACTTTAACATAAAAATAATTTTCAAAGAAATTTATTCTATCGAAAGAGTAACGGTGAGTGAAGGTATAGCTACCCTCATTTCCAGTCCATTCAATTTTTGTTATATTAGTATTATATGCTTTTCCATTAACTAAGAGTACAGAGTTTGTCAATGTTTTATTACTATAATAATTTATTTTGAAAGTGTCTCTTGCAGAGATAGTAGAGCTATAATCCGAGTACGTGACAAAAGGAGAATCATAAGGTTTTATACTATTCAAATATATTATATCGTTTTTTGAGAAAGATAAATTGAATTCTGCATGATTATATCTATTATAAATTGGCAAACTCAAGTTTATAGAATCCAACAGCGTTGACTCATAGGAAAAATTAGGAAATCGTATATGGTAGTTAATCGTGTAGAGTTTTCCAAATTTGTATTGTAATTGAGAAAAAAATTGCTTATTAGAATCTATAATCATTTTATAATTTAAAGGACTATAATTTATACTCGAATTAATTAAATTTTTACTTATCATTACATTGCTTTTATCCTTTATATTATAAGAATAATAGTTATTATCCCAAATGAAATAAGCGTTGTTTGAATCTATAAAAATTATATTTTTTTCCAGTAACAGCAAGTCTTTAGAATCCTTGTTGCTACTATTAAAGAAAGTTGAATATGTTAAGTCTGAGTACTCTTTAGAATTGAATGAAGCTATTCTATAGGTATATGAAAAGTACTTTCCATCTTCCTGCATGAAAGAAGTTATTGGATAAAACTTAGTTTTGATAACGTTTTGCTCGTCGAAAACCAAACTATAATGACTATTACTTAATTGATCGTCCATATTTCTGTAATGACAACCACTTGTGTATCTAATAAGTTTCTTGTTATTATCTTCTAAAGTATATAAATCATTTATTGTATACGAAAGAGTTAACTGCCCTTCTGCCATATTGCAACCGAATATATTATTGAGTGAATCTATCTTTATTGTGTTATTTGTATCTATTAAAGTAGTTCTTACGAAAACTGAAGGTTTAGGGTTATAGTTTTTGGGGTCAGTAATTAGTCTAATACTACCATTTTCTTCGTTAAAACTAAATAAACAATATTTATTGTCATTATAAAAGCCATTTGCTAATGAACCTGCAATTAAGTGTGACCGAACACTATACTTGGTTGTTCTAAGTATTTTGTTCAATCTTAAATCAAATAAATGGAAGCTAAAATCTACACTATCTTTATATGATTTATAACAATAGGCTATCAACTTACTTCTATCTTTAGTTAAATCAACCTGATAAATATATTGATTGGAGTCAATCAGCTTTAGATACTTTAATTCTTCATTAGTTCTTGTGTAAAAAATATCATTACACACTGCTGGAAAAAACGAAATTATAAACAATGATATAACTAATATGATAGTTCTCATTTCTCACCCCTTTTGTGATAGATTTTATGAATTTGAAACTCTTTAGAATGACACATTAAAATTAGAAATGTCACAAAAATATTTTTACATTCCCTGTTAGCTAATTATAGTAAGGTATCTAAAGGTATAGAGAATTTACTTACCTAAACTACTTTTTTACTATTATTGAAATAGATATAGAATGGAATACCAAGTGCAACTAAGAAAAGTCCAAAAATGGAATTAATAATTTCAGATTTGCCTGCTATGTATGCACTAACTTCATTCCATAAAGTAAGTACAACAAAACTGCCTGCAAATAACACGAAAATAGCAGGAACATAAGGATAACCCCAAACCTTGTAAGGGCGTGGGGTATCTGGCATTTTCTTTCTAAGTATAAATACACCAAAACCACCAAATGCAAAGTATAGCCAAGTAACGAAAATTAACATATCTGTAAGTGTATCAAATGTACCACTTAGAACTAAAACAGACGACCAAAACCACTGCAACCAAAGTGCATTGATTGGAACTCTACCTTTTTCTGATAATTTTCCCGCAAATTTGAAGAAAAGTCCGTCTTTTGCCATTGCATAATAAACTCTCGGACTTGCTAATATTGTTCCATTCGATGTACCAAAAGTTGAAAGTAGAACTGCTCCACTTATAAAACCAGCTCCAAAATCACCAAGGATTCTTCTTGCAACATCGGACGCAACTAAGGTTGATTTACTCATCTCATTAAGTGGAATTACATATAAGTAAGCAAGATTTACCAATATATAAATACTGATTGTAATCAGCATACCCGTAAGCAAAGCAAGCGGTATGTTCCTTTGCGAGTTTTTCACCTCACCTGCAATGTATGTAATACTATTCCAACCATCATAAGCCCAAAATGCACCAGCAAGTGCGGCTACTATACCAGAAACTAAATCAATTCCTCCAATTGAATTTTGTGGAGTACTTACAAAATTACCTACATTACCACCTTGATAAAGAAAGCCAAAAAGTACCAAGATTAAAATTGCTACTACTTTTGATGATGTAAAAAAAGATGCAATCGAGCCGCCAACTCTTACATCTATGGAATTGAAAAAAGTAAGTAAAGTAATTAGTCCGATTGTAACAGCTTTTACACCAATATCTGCAAGAGGATAAATGTTTCCTATATAGGGTATATGAAACATTGAAGTCATTTCTATTTCTTTACTAAATCTAAATAGAGGAATGAAATTTTCGCTATACTGACCAAATACATAACTAATAGAAGCTATAGAGCCGGATTGAATAACAGCAAATATAGACCAACCATACAAGTAAGCGAAAAAACTACCGTACATTTTTTCAAAGAACTTATACTGACCACCGGTATCATTTATAAAACTAGCAATTTCGGAATTAGTAAGAGCACCGAATAAAGTTATCACACCTGCAATTACCCAAATTAGAATAAGTAATTCAGGGCTACCGAGCTGACCTGCCATGAGTGCGGGTTTTTTAAAAATACCAGAGCCAATCATAGAGCCAATTACTATTGCAAGCGTAGTCCAAAATCCTAATCTAGGTATTATAGTGTGTTTGTCTGTTTGTTCCAATTATTCTTTTTTTAGTGTTAGACTTGTAAATATAAAAACAAAATTTCGATTTAATTGAAAAGATTAATAGTTAGTAACACTTGTTTATTAATTTCGTATTAAGGTAAAAGATACTTTCACCAAATAAAAATCACATGCAAGATAACAACAATTTAGAAGAACAACCAAATAACCAACAGCAGAATCCTAGTCCTAAGAGACCTTGGCAAGAGCAGTATGCTGATTTTCCACAGAAGTCAAATCGTCCTAAATCCTCAAGTTGGTGGAAACCTGTACTGATAATACTTGGAGTAATTTTCTTTGTATTTATTGGCTTTATAGGATTGGTGATTTATGGAGTTTCACAATTAAATATAGAAAATGCTGAAGTAAAAGAAGTTACTAATAACTCTATACTTGTAGTTGATTTATCAGTGAATATGGGTGAACATAATGAAACCAATGATTTGGGGTCTATCTTTAGTGAAGATAGGAATATCACTTTTTACAACACTCTTCTTGCAATAGGTCGTGCAGGGGAAGATGATAGGATAAAGGGTATTTATCTAAAGCCAATTGGTAATATAGGTATGGCAAAGAGTGTAGAGCTACATGATGCACTAATGAAATTCAAAGAAAAAAAGAAATTCATCTATGCATATTCAATGGCATTAGATGAAAATGCTTATTATAATGCCTTACCTGCTGACTCTATATTTATGCCTGAAGAAGGTATGCTTGAATTAAATGGGTTTATTTCAAATCCTGTATATTTTAAAGGTCTTTTTGATAAAATAGGGGTAGAGTTCACTACGATACAATTCGAGGATTTTAAATCTGCTGGTGAATCATTTTCGAGAAGAAATATGAGTGATTCGGCTAAGTTAGAATACAGAGAATTAATCAATCATAAAAATAAAGTATTTACTGAAGCAGTAAGTAAGATTAGAAAAATTGAAAATAAAGATTTGAATAACTATTTAGAAAAAGGGGTTTACCTTGCAAAAGATGCCAAGAATAAATCTTTAATAGATGGATACTTCACAGAAACTGAATTTAAAGATTTTCTAAAACAAAGACTTTATGGTGATAAAGCTGAAGATAGAGAAGTTACATACATTGATTTAGCGGAATACCCTTGGGAATCAGTAGAAGTAAAAGGCAACAAACTACCTGATAATAAAAGGATAGCATTGGTGAATACAGTTGGTGAGATTTCAAATTCATTAAGTTCAGAGGATTATGAAGGAATAAAAGCTAAAACTGTAATTAAACAGTTAAGAGAAATAGCTGAAGATGAAGAAATTGGTGCTGTCGTGCTAAGAATAGATAGTCCAGGTGGTAGTGCATTGGCTTCTGATGAAATTTGGAAAGAGATTAACATATTAAAGAAAAAGAAACCAGTAATAGCATCTATGGGAAATGTTGCGGCATCTGGCGGATATTACATGGCAATGGCATGTGATACTATCATAGCCCACCCATCAACGATTACAGGTTCGATAGGTGTAATTCTTTCTATACCAAATTTCACTGGCTTAATGAACAAACTTGATATAACTACAGATAGTATAAGAACAACTTCAAGTGCTGACTTTTTAAATCTCTCCCGTCCATTGACAGTAGGAGATAAAGCACGATTAACAGAAATGGGAGAGAACTTTTATAAAACATTTGTAACTAAGGCAGCACAATCAAGAGGAAAATCATACGAGGAGATGCGTTCAGTTGCTAAAGGTAGAGTATGGACAGGTGAGGCAGCAAAAGAAAAAGGAATTGTAGATGTGTTAGGTGGCTTACAAGACGCAATTAATTTAGCCAAAGTGAAAATGGGATTTAAAGCAGAAGATAAGGCATATATTGATATTTATCCTAAGAAATCTACTTTCTTTGAAAGATTTTCTAAAAGCATAAAAAACTCAAGTGGTAAGGAATCAATGATTACTGCGTTAGCAAAGTACTTTGGATTTTCAAGTTCAACATTAGAAACTGTCATCCAAAGTTTACCAGTTGAAATAAAAAATCAAATAAATTATGCACTTAAATTAGCAACAATAAGCAAAGAAGAAAAAGTGCTATATTCATTACCAAATGTGATTGAAATTAAATAATGTTTGAAAATAATTTAACTTTTGCAAAACAATTAGATTTACAAGATATGCTCTCTAAATATAGGGAGCATTTCCATTTTCCAACAAACGAAAATGGTATTGAATATTTATACTTTACAGGTAATTCACTTGGCTTAATGCCTAAAATTACAGAAGAGTATGTACAAATCGAACTAGATGATTGGAAAAAACATGGAGTTGAAGCTCATTTTGCAGGAAGAAATCCATGGAAAGATTATCATGAATTTGTAACAAATTCTCTTGCAAGATTAGTTGGAGCCAAACCTCTTGAAGTTGTAGCAATGAATACACTTACAAGCAATTTGAATTCAATGCTATATTCTTTTTATCGCCCTACAAAAAAGAGATATAAAATAGTATTTGAAGCAACAGCTTTTCCCTCTGATATTTATTCCCTTTCAGAAATAGCAAAAAACTACGGCTTTGGTAAAGATGCTTTAATTCCATTGAAACCAAGAGATAATGAAAATACTATAAGAACAGAGGATATACTCTCTGTAATCGAAGAAAATAATGACTGTATTGCGTTAATTATGCTTGGTGCTGTAAATTACTATACAGGTCAATTTTTTGAGTTAGAAAAAATAACTGCATACGCCAAAAAGTATGGTATTGTAGTGGGTTATGATTTAGCTCACACAATAGGTAATATTCCACTTGAATTAAATAAGTGGGGGGTAGATTTTGCTGTTTGGTGTTCATATAAATATTTGAATGCAGGACCTGGAGCTACAGCTGGCATTTTTGTACATGAAAAACATGCATATAATTTTTCAATTCCACGACTTGCTGGTTGGTGGGGTCATGATAAAGTAGATAGATTCTTGATGAAGCCAGAATTTAAACCAATGGCTGGAGCTGAAGGTTGGCAAAATTCTAATCCTGCTATTTTACCACTTGCTTGTTTGAGAGCATCTTTGAAATATTTTGATGAAATAGGCATAGATAAGTTAAGAGAGAAATCAATTAATCTTACAGCATATTTGGAATATTTGCTAAATGAGATAAAATCAGATAAAATTGAGATAATTACACCGAGTGATAAAGACCAACGCGGTGCACAACTTTCTATTCGTGTGAAGAATTCAGATAAGTCACTATTTAATTCTCTAAATGAAAATGGCGTAATCACAGATTGGCGAGAACCTGATGTGATAAGAGTGGCTCCTGTGCCTACATATAACTCATACCAAGACTGCTTCCAATTTGTAGAAATTTTAAAAAAACTGATATAGTAGAAGAGGGTGGTTAGATATCACCCTCTTACATAATTTTAACCCTTCTTATATACTTAATAACAGTACTCGAACATAAGAATAACTTACTTTTCTATTATTTCTTTTAGTTTCTCTTATGCTAAAGAATAAGTGCAATTGAAATATTTACAATTGTCTTTTTATTAACCTATCTCTGAACCTTGAAATTACAGCTTGATAAATAATTATCATTTTTTTGGATTATAACTTTGTAAGAACCCTGTGTTAAATCATTGGCTTCAATCTGCAATGACAATAAAGGACTCGATTTAATTAGATTAAATTGTTTTACAACCTTACCATTTATATCAACAATTATAATATCAAGATTACCATAAACTTCTGACTTTATATTGCGTGTGCTTAAACCTACAATAGGATTGGGATAAAGTTGAACATAATTATTATCATCATTTAATTCGATATTATTAATTACTTGCTTTTTATAATACTTCCAAAATGACTTACTTTTCAACAATATAGTGTCGTTTTTTTCATAAACCTCTTCAAAATTAAATCTATTTTGGATTCTATAAGTTTCAGTATTACCTGTTTCATAATCTATTGCTGCAAGTTCATGTATTTTATCTTTATTCGAGATTGTATAAAGCTGAAAATACTTTTCTCTACCAAAAATTGTATGTAAGCTGGAATGTAATATAGAGTCAAAATTACCATTCAAATATTTTACAATTTCTTTCTTTGTTAAATCGTAAATGAAAAACTCTTTTTGCTTGGATTTTAAAGAGACTATTATTCTATCATCACCTAAGTATTTATAAATATTGAAATCATAAAGAGAATCTCTTTTCATTTCCATTGTAGATAAATTAATGAATATTCTTGTATTAGGGATTGAAAATGGCTCTGGTTGAACTCTATCATTGCTATGAATCATAAGAGATTTGTTGTCTTTGCTAAAGCTTATATTTCTAGGTGACATTTTTGAATTATCTTTAATTTTTACATAGAATTCTTTTTTGAAAGACTTTGTTTCTAATATTGTTATGTCTTTTTCATAGCTATTAAGGAAGTCTAAAACAATTAAGTAATTCCCATCTGGAGAAAAACGAAATGTCCTTCCATAAGTAACAAATGGTAATTGATATAAAGAGTCATTTTCATTGATACTTCTAACTATAAAATTATTACCTTCTAATTTATCAACATACATATTATTAATAGGAGATAATGCTTGAATATTACTTTTATTATTCAATAGAGAATAAGTACCTGAACTAAGGTTTGATTTATATATGCTTGAATAGCCAAAAAAAACAGACATTTCATTTTCTTCAACTAAGGAGTATCTAATTTCTTGTTCACTTCGTAGTTTGTCAGGTAAATTGAGATTAGCATAAAATTCCCACAAAGGTATAAGTTCTTTGTCTTTTGCATTTAGTGAAAATAGACAATTAAACATGAAAGTAAATATATAGATTGAAGCTATTAGAAATTTCATCTTACTCACCCAAGAAAAAAGTTTTATTAAAAAGTACATTTGATACTATAGATATACACATGAACATTGAAAACGTCACAGATAATAATAAAAAGGGCTAAAGCCCCTTTTATTACTTATCCTCTACAGCTAATTAAATTTTATAGTCGGTTGAAAAATCTTGCCCTACAATTCTTTAATTCTTAAAATCTCTACATTCAATTCATTTATTAGTATTTCGGAAATATTAGAATCAAATTAATAACTAATCTATAACTTACTTCTCTATCAATTCTTTTAGTTTCTCTAATGCTAAAGGGTAGGTACTATTGAAATATTCCAAAAAGTCTTCTACTGCATCTAAATCTACATTTACAGTAGTGATACCTTCTTTTTCTTGGTATGAATAATTCTCATACCCACCTGTCCATTTTTCAACTTCCTCACCTGTGGTAATTTCATTATCTCCATCTAAAATTCCATAATGTTGAATAGAAATATAAGTGGCTGGTTGATGCTCTACAATTTTTGAAACCATACCACCTTTTTTCCCATTTTCATCTACACCTACGAAAAGTATTTTACTACCTTTTTCCCAAGTACCTTCATAAGTAGAAGTCGGATTGAAAGTGGAAGTCCAATGTTCATAGGTTTTCTTATCATTTAAACCCAACATTGTTTTATAAACTCTCTGTGCAGAGGCATTAATTTCAATCTTAAATTGAATTCTTTTCATTTAGATTTATTTTTCCATTATTGCTTTTAAATTTGATAATCCTGTTGAGAAATCATCACCTAACATTTCTTCAATATCCATAAATGCCATCATAATATTCATAGGATAATTCATTTTCCCATTATATCCCCATTTTACTTTTGTTTGGGTAGGACTAACTTCCTCAGTTTCTAAAAAAGCTGTGGATACTGACTCGAATGGTTTGATAAATCTTAATTCATAATCTATTCGTTTTCCTTCTTCTATTCTCTTAATTTCTTGTTCTCCAGTACCAACGTCATCTTTTTTGCTATCCCATGCAGAAACAAAACCTACTGTAGCATCAGTGCCACGATAAGTTTTAGTCATATTGGGATCCATTTTTGCCCATTTACTGAAGTTATCTTGATTTTTTAAAAGTTTGATATAACTAAAAATTTCCGCTTTAGGTTTATTAATAGTTATTTCTTTAGTGACAGCCATATCAGTTGGCATAAAAGCTGCTACAATTAACAATAATGCAATTAAGCTACCCAAGCCAATTGCTAAGTATTTTACAATTTTCATTGTATTTCTCTAAATAAGTGAAACCATTTACTTATTGCAAATATAGATAATAATAATTAAACCTATGATAATAATTTTCTGTTATTTTAAATGCTTTTATACTCGTTTAATAATAGTAGCAAAGCCCTGCCCGACCCCTATGCACATAGTACAAAGAGCATAATTAAGATTTCTATCTTTTAATTGATAAGCAGCAGTAAGAAGTAAACGAGCTCCACTCATACCAAGTGGATGACCAAGTGCTATTGCACCTCCATATGGATTAATTCTTTCATCGTTATCTTCTAGTCCTAAAGTACGAGTGCAAGATAAAACTTGAGCAGCAAATGCTTCATTCAATTCTAATAAATCCATTTGATTCAAATCTAAACCAGCTTTTGCTAAAGCTTTTTGACTTGCGGTAACAGGTCCTATTCCCATAATTCTTGGTTCAACCCCACTAACTCCAAATGAAATTAGTTCTGCTATTGGATCTAAGTTATGTTCCTTTACAGCATCTTCAGAGGCAATAATTAGTGCAGCAGCACCATCATTTATACCTGAAGCATTCCCTGCAGTTACACTGCCACCATTCCTAAAAACAGGTTTTAAACCTGCTAGGGATTGCAAAGTAGTTTCAGGTCGAATAAACTCATCTTTGTTAACTTCTATAAAGTCTTTTTTAACTGGCACTTTAATGGAAGTAATTTCTTTATCGAATTTACCTTCACTTTGTGCTTTTGTAGCTTTTGTTTGTGAAGCTAAAGCAAATTCATCTTGTGATTCTCTACTAATATTGTACAATTCAGCAAGATTTTCTGCAGTTTCACCCATTGAGTCCACACCATACATTTCTTTCATCTTGGGATTTACAAATCTCCATCCTAAAGCAGTATCATATATTTGAGCTTCTCTTGAATATGCTGATTCAGCTTTTGAAAGTACAAAAGGAGCTCTTGTCATACTTTCAACTCCACCGGCTATAATTAAATCCATATCACCAGATTTAATATTTCTTGCCGCATTCGCTACAGCATTCATCCCAGAAGCACAAAGGCGATTTACAGTTTCACCTGGCACCGTGTAAGGCAAGCCAGCTAAAAGTGCCGCCATTCTACCAACATTTCTATTTTCTTCTCCTGCACCGTTGGCATTACCAAGTATTACATCATCTATTTTTGCTAAGTCAAGTTTTGGAAATCTTGACATAAGTGATTTTATTACTTCAGCAGCTAAGTCATCGGGTCTAACTTTCGCAAGAGCACCACCATGTTTAGCAATTGGTGAACGAGTACCATCAACTATATATGCTTTTCTCATTTGCTTAATTCTCTTTTCTTAAATTCGTCAAAATTTTTCAATAATGTTGGCATAGCTTTTTTATATGCTCCTCTCCAACCTCCAAAGGGCCAATGGTAAAGTAATGCAAGTGTAAAATAGCCGAAGGTCGTTACAGAACCTATCATTTTTGAAGGACTAACTTTTAAATCATATCTTAAGACGAATGGCGCTTCTCCAAATTTAGCACCAAGCATCTTCATTTTTACAATTTTCTCTAATGTACAGGTAAACCCCAAACCTTTTAATTGGATGAAATCATTACCATAAACAAAAATTGCCTTTTTAATAATTTCTGCTTTGTATGCTCTAAATCCACTTGAATATTCTTTCAATCCCTTAATAGGGAAAAAGATACGCATAAATCTATTAGCTAAGTAAGAGATATAGGTTCTGTATGCATCTAATCCTTCTTGCCCCCCACCTGGAACAAATCTTGATGCAATTACTATATCGCAACCATCATTTAGTCTATTTATTAACCCACCCATGAATGCTGGATCGTGTGTATCGTCACAATCAATTCTTATGACTATATCATCCCATTTAGTAACTTTAGCCACATACTCGAATAAATCCCTTATAGTCTCACCTAATCCCCTATTGATACTATGTGTTAGTACAGTCAAAGGTATTTTACCTTCCCAAGAAGCAACTTTTTCAGCAGTTTTATCTCTACTACCATCATTGCAGATTATAATATGATAATCTTGTTTTAATGTGTTTTCAAAGAAATTCTTCAGCTTTGGGAATAAGTTGTCAATCGAGTCCTCTTCGTTATAAGCAGGCAGAAGGATGTAAATCATTTTTTATTTCTGTTGTTAATTTTTCTGCAATTTAACTAAGCTAATCATAAGGTAGATTACTATGTTTAAATCTTTATGAAAATTAAACTATAAAATTGATATATTTGTTTTATAATTTTTCGAGACAATTATGTTCGTTGCCCTAACTCCTAACCTATACGTTAAAGATGTAAAAAAATCAGTTGAGTTTTGGAAATCTATCTTCTCAGCTGAATTACTTACTCATGTGCCAGGAGATAATGATACTTATGTTTGGGCTATGCTCAAAATAGGTGGAGTTGGCTTGATGTTACAATCATTAGCAACAGTAGTAGAAGAAGGTATAGATTATAATAACATCGAAACAGGTGGCACTCAAAGCTTTTACTTAGATTGTGAAAATGCTTTAGAGCTTTATGAACTAATTAAAGATAAGGTTAATATCTTATCACCTCCTGAAGAAACTTTCTACAATACTACTGAGTTCAACTTTACAGATATAGACGGCTATATGTTTACAGTTGCCACTGATAACCCATCTCAAGAAGAGAAGGAATAAATTTTATTTCTTTTTCAAGAACAAGTTTCTTAGTTTCTAACCAAGTATTTTTCACAATCAAATTACTTGATGAAAATCCTATTAGTTGCAACGGAATTAGAGCCTTTTGCTAAATCAGGCGGTTTGGCAGATGTTACAAATTATCTCCCGAAAGAGTGGGAAAAGCAAGGGCATGAGGTTATAGTTATAATGCCAAAGTATGGCTTTATAGATACTTCAAAACTAAGTTTAGTAAACACTCAAAAGGTATTGGTAGTACCTATGGGGCTTGTTAATGAATACGCAGGTCTATGGCGAGGTAAAATTCCTAATAGTAACGTTACAGTTTATTTTGTAGAACATAATTTCTATTTTGATAGACATGGAATATATGGTGACCCATTTGAATTTGGTGATAATGATAGGCGTTTCATATTTCTGACTAATTCAATATTTGAAATCGCAAAAGAATTAGACTTCCAACCTGATGTAATTCATGCACATGATTTTCATACTGCATTTGCAATGGCAAAATTGAAAGCCCACTATAGACAAACTGATTTTTTTTCTAAAACTGTTGGAGTATTTACTATACACAATCTTGCTTATCAAGGTAAGTTCTCCCCATATAATGCATTAGATGCATCTGGATTTGGAATGAAAGAGTTTTATGCTGGTTCTTGGTTTGAAAATGAAGGTGTTCTGAACTTTATGAAAGTTGGAATGATGTTCGCAGATAAAATCACAACAGTTAGCCCCACATATTCACAAGAGATAAGACTACCATATTACTCTGAAGGACTTCATAATGTAATAAATGAAAGAGCTGCAGATTTGATAGGTGTTCTTAATGGAGTGTACTATGAAGATTGGAATCCAGAAAATGATAATTCAATTTTTGAGAATTACACATTAGATAAGTTAGATTTAAAAGAAGAAAATAAGAAACAAATTCTCAACAAATACGGATTTGATTACAACTTACATAGTTATAAACCTCTAGTTGGAATGGTAACACGATTAACAGAACAAAAGGGCATAGATATAATTAAATCCAAACTTGAATTACATCTTGAGAACGATAAAGTTGATTTTATAATTTTAGGTGGTGGAGAACAAACTTATGTTGAATACTTTAATTTCCTTCAATATAAGTATCCAAATAATGTAATTACACATATTGGTTATGATAGTGCTTTGGCGAAAAGAATATATGCAGCTTGTGATTATTTTTTAATTCCATCACGCTATGAACCATGTGGTCTTACACAAATGTATTCTTTAAGGTATGGAACAATACCAATAGTGAGAGCGACAGGTGGATTAGCTGATACTGTTTTCGAATATTCAGCAACAAATCAAAATGGAAATGGGTTTGTCTTTTTGCACTACAGTGCTGATGATTTTGATGATGCATTTCAAAGAGCACTTAGTTATTTCAATCAAAAAGAAGAACTCTCAAAAATAAAAAGAAATGCGATGCAGTGTGATTATTCATCATCTAAATCTGCATCGCAATATATTCAAGTTTTTCAATGGGCAAAAGAGAAAGTATAACTACTTCTAATTGAAAAGTAATTAATCTCTTTCAGTTCTGCTGTATGCATTTTGAGGTATGAAATTGAAGATAGAGTTAACAATAGTATTGTTTTTACTAGTTCTATCATCAATTTTCTTATCCATCATAATTGGATAGCTACATTCTTCAATCAATGCTTGTGAAGTTCTTGTGTAATGCTTGTAGGTTTTTTGTTGCTGTTCGTTGTAAGTTTCATATTCGAAATCCCAACCAAGAATCATTACTCTTGTTCCTAAGCCATTAATTTTTCTGATTAGTGGAACATAGTCAGAGTCACCTGCAATCAAGATAACACAGTCAAATTTTTTGACATTAGTTAGTTCGTAAGCTTCTAAAGAAAGCCAAACATCAATACCCTTTTCTTCAAATTCATTTGTTTTGTAATCAAATGAAACTGGGAAATAGTGAGTAACGATACCTTGGTGCATAAAAGTATCATCAATTTTTCTTTCGTTAGTCATTTGTGTCAATCTTTGGTCGTTATCAGTATAACGCTTTTCAAGATTGATAGTTGAATAACGACCTCTGAACCAGTGAGCTTCTACTACTTGGCAGTAGTTCACATCAGTGTTCTCTAGGGTAGCAACTTCATTTCTAATAAACTCGAATAACCCTCTAAAGCTAATATTACTTCTTCTCTCATGATGATATCTGTAATATGTGTTAACCTTTAAAAAGAAATTCCCGTCTATAAAAACTGCTATTTTTGTCATTTTACCTGACATATTATTTCCTTAAAAATAATTCATTAAATTAAACCGGGATTCAAAAATAAGAAAGAATGTTAAGATTTCTTGACAAAATTTTCAATTCACCGATAATTTATGTTATTTCTACTTATAAATCCAATCACAAAACATCTATAATACTTGTAAATCAATCACTTATCAAAATATTCCGTATATTGCAGGTCTTTATTTGTTCTTGCTAAAAAAAGTAAGATTTGTTCCACTAATCATAAATAACACAGGCATTAAATGGCTGAAGTTGAAAACTTAATGGAAGAAGCGGTTGCTACTTCCACATTAAAAAGAAGTGGCAGGCCAACTGTCGAAGAAATCCTAGAAGGAAACTTTGATACTTGGGAAATGGCTTCTGATGCTTTCGATGCATTAGCAGAGAAAGCGACTAGTTCAATCAAAGAAGATGAATTAGTTAAAGGTAAAATTGTTCAAATTACTAAAGATGAAATCTATGTTGATATAGGTTTTAAATCTTTAGGAGTTGTCCCTAAAAACGAATTATTGAATTCTGAATCTTACGAAGTAGGACACGAAGTAGATGTTTATGTTGAGAAAATGGAAGACTCAACTGGTAAGCTTGTACTTTCTCGTCGTCGTGCAGACTTTATGCGTCTTTGGGAAGATATTCTTAAGCTACACGATACTCAAGAGATTACTCAAGTTAAAATTTTACGTCGCATCAAAGGTGGTATGGTCGTAGATTTAATGGGGCTTGAAGCATTTTTACCGGGTTCTCAAATTGATGTTAGACCTGTTCGTGATTTTGATGCTTGGATTACAAAAGTAATTGATGTTAAAGTTGTAAAAGTAAATCACCCTAATGAAAATGTTGTAGTTTCTCACAAGATATTATTGGAAGAACAACTTTCAGAGCAACGTAATGCTATTATGTCGAAATTAGAGAAAGGTCTAGTACTTGAAGGTGCTGTAAAAGCTATTTCTGATTTCGGTGTATTCGTTGATTTAGGTGGTGTTGATGGTTTAGTTCACATCACAGATTTAAGCTGGGGTCGTGTAACTCATCCAAGTGAAGTAGTAGAGCTTGACCATGTAGTTAAAGTTGTTGTTCTTGATTTTGATAACGACAAAAAACGTATTTCTCTTGGTATGAAGCAACTTACTTCACATCCTTGGGAAAATATCGGTGAACGCTATGAGCCGAATACAAAAGTAACTGGTAAAGTAGTTAGCTTGACTGATTATGGTGCTTTCATTGAAATTGAAAAAGGTATAGAGGGATTAATCCACATTTCTGAAATGTCTTGGACTCAGCATGTTAAGCATCCTTCACAAGTTGTTTCTATGGGTCAAGTAGTTGAAGCAGTAGTACTTTCTATTGATAAAGATACTAAAAAACTTGCCCTTGGAATGAAACAACTCGAGCCAGACCCATGGCAAGACTTAATGCAGAAATACCCAATTGATTCTACTCACAAAGGT
>VYMC01000136.1_pt1 | contig 18897 bp, 22 predicted proteins | sample 5115301 | NCBI WGS metagenome assembly VYMC01 (sample SAMN12291802, study PRJNA351875) | freshwater metagenome | isolation source: freshwater lake | place: USA: Michigan, Wintergreen Lake | collected 2013-08-08 | reverse complement strand
AGAACAACACCAAGAACTACATAAATAGGGTAGTTTGTCATTAATTCGTACATTAGTTTAATTCCTTTTTTACTTTTTGGTAACGGATATGTAAATTGTAAAGCCAAAAGAAAAGCAAAATAAAGCCTGCAAGAGCTAAATAATAAGTTAAAGCAAGACTACTATCCAACATACCTTTCTGATTTGAAATAACCGGTCCAGTTGTTCCATCTGCTTTTGCACCAGGATGCAATCCAACATATAATCTTGGAAGAATGAAAATCAAAAAAGGCATTATCACCGCAGAAATGACTGAATAAACAGCAGAAAGTTTCGCTTTTAAATTTTCTTCATCAATTGAGTAACGTAATGCAAAGTATGCAAAGTAAATCATAAGAAGTATGAAGATAGAAGTCTGGCGGGGATCCCAATTCCAAAATGCACCCCAATTAAATTTTGCCCAGAGCATTCCTGTTGTAGTAGCCATTATTGTAAAGATTAAACCCAAAAGATTTGCTGAAGATGCTTTTGTATCGAAATCTAAATCTTTTTTTCTTAAGTATTGAATAGCATATACCCCAGAAATTATAAATGCAATAAATGCAGTCCAAGACATAGGTACATGGAAATTAAGTATCTTTACTCTATCAAGTAATGCAGCTAAATGAGGGTAGGTTAGTAATGGTTCAACACTTACTAAATGATTGAATTTATAAGCGTTTAGTGTTGTATCATAAGTAATATTTACAATCAGGGGTTTATTTGATTTTAACTCAGGATTTACTTTTAACTTTTCAATGTAAACTAATGAACTTCTAGGCGTTACTTGTTCTTTTGTAAAATGAAACTTATCTAATTCTCTTATTGATGCAATTGTAAAGCCATTACTATCTATTGATTTTGAGAAATCTATCTCAACATATGCATTTACTTTGTTGAAACTATTTAAGTTAGCAAACTCTCTAACATCGCTAAAATTTCCAGATATTGGGGGTATAATTGTTAAAACACAATTTAAGGTAACAAGTAGGATAACAACTATTTTCCACCAATATGGTTTTGGCTTATCAATCTTTGGAAAAAAACCCAAAAATAAAGCAAGTCCAACGCTTAGAGTAAGTAAAAGGTAGTTCATTGAGAAATTATTGGAATGTAATATGCCATGAAAGCAAGTTATTACTTTCTTTTGAATTAAAATCTATAAATGTGAATATAAATAGGTTCTATTAAAATCATAGTTCTGTTTTGGTAATCTCTTTATCAGTTTTTGTATTTTTCTAATACCAACTTGTTGTAGTTATCATTACCAAGATTTGGGAAATAATTAATGGTATCCACTAAGCTTTTTATAATTACAACTCCAAGTCCACCTTTTTTATAACTTTTAAAGTAGTCATTCTTATCAACTTCAGGAACTACAAGAGGGTTAAATGAAGGACCATTATCAAATATATCTATTTCCAATTTATCAGCAGAATTTATTAATTCTAATTTGATTGTGTTATTGAAATCTTCTTTATATGAATACTTAATTATATTAGTGCACACTTCATCAACGGCTAAAGCTAGATTAAAAGCAATAGCTTCGCTAAGTCCAGCTTGAAGGGAATGTAGCTGTATAAACTCTCTTATGTTGATTAATTCTTCATAAGAGCTTTTAGCTTCTAAAGATATGGTAAAATTAGCTTGCAAATCTACTCCTTCTCATTAGAATTAAATTTATCAAGCGAAACGTCTTCTTTTTCAGTAATTTCAAAAAGTATAGGAAATCCTAGCATATCAAAAATGTTGTAGATTTTATCATTCATTTCTGTAAGCTTTATGTCTCCTCCTAAATCTCTTATGTCTTCTATAAATGACATAAAAACACCCAATCCAGCTGAGCTAATATAATCTAACCCTTTAAAGTTTATTATTAGCTTTAGATTACCATTTTTAATTGTATTATCTATAAATGCTTCAAGTTTGGGTGAAGTATGAGCATCTAACTGTCCATAAATTTCAATTACAGTAACGCCATCTTTATTACGAGAGTGTATATTTAGTTTTTCTAAAGTATCCATATCTTTATCAGTTCTTATTTAATAGCGCTTTATTGTTAAAACGCTTAAATCATCATGTTGTTTCATGCTTTCAGCATAGTTGCTTAATGCATCTACTAAATTCAAATTGAACTCTTTCGAAGTTTTATAACAGTTATCAAAGATAAAATCTTTTAAAAGCTGTTCACCAAATTCATTTTCATTCGCATCTCTTAATTCCAATATACCATCAGTGATTAAGTAGATTGAGTCATCTTTTGATATAACAAATTCTACTTCTTCTAAATGTTCTTCAAATAAGTTATTTTTAGCAATTCCTATACCAATACCTTTAGGACGAATTATATCGAAATTTTCTTTAGTTTTTAAGTATAAAGCTAAATGTCCGGCACGAACAAATCTAACTTTGCTTAAGTTCTTTTCAATACTAATGATAGAAAGTGTTGTAAATAGCTTTTTATCTGTCTTTTCAATAAGAACACTATTAATCTTAATTGCTAATTCTTTCGGTGAGCTAGATTCTTTTGCCGCCGTTGATATAACACCTTTTATTTGAGCCATATAAAAGGCAGCTGAGATTCCCTTCCCTGAAACATCACCTATTAAGAAGCAATAGCTACCATCTTTTAATCGTAAAATATCATAGAAATCACCACCTACCATTTCTGCTGGTTGAGAAACTGCATGTATATCTAAACCTAATATATCTGGGACTTTCTGTGGAAGTAGCTTCTCTTGAATTTCTCTTGCAAGTAATAATTCACTTTTGAATTTCTCGTTTTCAATCACTTTACCAATTAATTTGGCATTTTCTAAAGCAATGACAATACTTGATTGGAATATACTTAATATACTTAAGTCTTCGTTTTCAAAGCTATATTCTTCATCTTTACAAATTATAATATTAGCTAATCTCTCACCTTCAATTATAATTGGTACAGCCATAAGACTTCTACAATTCTCTAAATGAATCAACACTGTATCATAATCATTATTACTTGAAAGGTTGTTGATTAAAAATGGCTCGGTGCTTGTATTAAATGTATTTATTAGTATTCTTGAGGCAATTACTTTTTCCACTCTTTGAGAGTCACAATTTATAGAATTAAGTAAGCTAACATCATTTCCATTATATATTTCTATCCAACAAAAATCAGCATCAGTAGCACTACTTACCATATTGGCGCCGATTATAAGAATTTCGTTTTGTTCAATTGTTTTATTGGTTAGTTGATTGAAGTAACGCAGACTTTTAATCTCAGATGATTTCCTATCAATTACTTGATTTGCAGTAAATGAAAATAAAAGTACAAAGCTTATCTTAGAGAAATAAGCTAAGCTTATATAAAATAAAGCGTTTAGTAAATTCGATGAATAAAAGAAATACGCATTTAGTAAGTCAATTAAATTTGATAAATTAAGCTGTATTGCAAACAAAGCTAATAGTGAAAATATACTAAAAGCCATTGAGTAGAAAAATACTTGAATTTTAAATTTCTTATCTGTGTTTTTAATCCATTCAAGGTTCTGATTTGCAAATAGAATAATTAAACCTAATACAAATCCTAAAGAAATATTAATTGGATGACCATTCCTTTCTAAAAATACAACCAATAAATATCTTATTAGAATTAGTACCAAAGTCGCATATAAGTACTTCATTGTATTTCTTTTACGTCTTGCTTTTATCCATTTCCAAGTAAAACGATAAATGAAAAACCCAAAGCTTAGAATATTGAGAGCAATAAAATCAATTACAATTGCTGTAAATAAATTCTGTGCTTCTGTATCTTTGATGTTTAGTTTGGGAGAAATGATTATGTATGCGTAAAAGAAAACCCAAGCAAAAAATATCTTTTTAACATCACTGAGGAATTCATCACTAAGGTTTGAAACTTTTGATAAATCTTTGCTATTGAATGAAAATATATAAACTAATATTAATATTATTAGAGATAGAGATATTCCATACTTTAAAGCATTAAAGAAATATATATCTTGTAATTCAAAAAAGATTGTAAGAAAGTCAATACCTATTTTTAAAGCAAATAATCCTATTGCAGAAATAATAATTGCAACTCTATATTCAATTACTTTCTTATTGAAGTATTCGCTGAAAAAGAATTTAAGTATTGAAAACATTCACTATTTGAGGTAGAAGTTCTAATTTGTAATACAATTTATGTAAATTTTGAGATTTCTACTGCAATATGTTGCCAGTACTTAACAATTCAGAAGCATACTTACTCGATAAGGTATTACAGGATACATATGGAATTCCTGAATCAATTTTAATGGAAAATGCAGCCAATTCTATTTTCCAACTGATTAAGAATTTTGATTTTGAAAGTGTACTTCTGCTTTGCGGAACTGGTAATAATGGTGGTGATGGTTTAGTTTTAGCAAGACTATTACTTAGCTTAGGAAAAAAAGTAAAGGTGCTTTATTTTGGAGATACAAGCAAAAGTAGTTACCTTAACAAATTGAATTATAATGTACTTAGTAATATAAGTTCAGATTCTTTTATAGATTATAAAAGTACAATTGAAGGGATATACAAATACGATGTAATTATTGATAGCATTTATGGAATTGGTTTCAAGGGTAGTTTAGGTAAAGATACATTAGCACTTTTTAATTTGATTAAATCAAGCAATTCATTGAAAATTGCCATTGATGTGCCTTCAGGTATAAATGATTTAAAAGACTTAGGATTTAGATTTGACCAAACATTCACAATGTTTGGCTTTAAAGATATTTTATTAAATGTAGATTATAAAGGGCTAATTGGAAAAGTTGAAGTCCTTAATCTGAATATACCTAAAGAAATACTTTTAAAAAGTAGTCAAAAGTATGTTTTAGAAGATTCTGATATTAAGAACTTTATTTCTAAAAGAAATCCTAATACATCAAAATTTGACTATGGCTCTATATTAATGCTATGCGGTTCCGAAGCAATGCCTGGTGCAGCATATTTAGCAAGTAAATCTGCTATATCAAGTGGAGCTGGATTAGTATATACTTTAGGTTTTGATAATTCACACTTTGCCCCTGAAATAATTAAGCTTTTGTATGACAATAGCTTAGATGAATTTCTTAATAAATATCAAGAGATTTTGAAAAGAGTAAATGTTATTCTAATTGGTCCCGGATTAGGAAAAGACTCAGAAATCTTTAAGCAAGTACCACAACTAATTGAAAAATATAAGGATAAGTACTTTGTGATAGATGGTGATGCAATCCAATATTTTGAAAACTTTGATGGCGATAAAAGAACTGTATTTACACCTCACCAGTATGAATATAAAAGATTAGCTAACCAAGAGGATATTCGCATTAAAGATTTAGCACTAAAGCTTAATTCTATTATTTTATTGAAGGGTAACATCACCCAAATTACTGATGGAACTACAACTTACTTCAACACAAGTGGAAATGCTGGCATGGCTACAGCTGGAAGTGGAGATGTTCTTGCAGGGATAATTTCATCATTTATAGCTCAAGGTAAAACACCTTTAGAAGCTTCCGCATTTGGTAGTTTTATTCATGGTAGATGTGCAGATTCATTTGTAGCAAAGTATTCTGAAACTACACTAACTGCAAGTTCACTAATTGATGAGTTAAAGTTTGTTATCTAAATCTTCTAAGTACATAATAATATTTAACTTACCGTTGTTCTTTTTGACATTTGGTATTATTTATTTTTCAAATCAATCCAATATATCTACAGTGATAAAGTTTAATATTTGGGACAAAGCTCAGCATTGTTTCTTTTATGTTCTATATGGAATTTCCTTATTGCTTCACTTTTACTCAACTGAATCCATTAAGAAAGAAAAGTTTATTTATACTTATACTTTGATAATAGGTAGTTTATTTGGTGCTTCAGATGAATTTCACCAACATTTTATACCTGGTAGGTCTGTAGAGATTGAAGATTGGATTGCAGATGTAATTGGGGTAGTAATATCATTGCTTTTTGCAAAAGTTATAGGTAAGTTTGTTAAAAGAAAATTAGCAGAAGTTAGAAATCAGTAACAACAAGATATCAAATAGTCAATTCTTTGAGTTAGTATCAAAAGATAAAAATTCAAAAGCAAGAGCTGGAAAACTAACTACAGATAACGGTGAAATCCTTACACCTATATTCATGCCTGTCGGTACTCAAGGCACTGTAAAAGCAGTAGAACAAAGAGAATTAGTAGAACTTAATGCACAAATTATTTTAGGTAATACTTACCATTTATATTTAAGACCTGGTAGTGAGGTAATTTCTCATTTTCAAGGATTACATAAGTTTATTAATTGGCAAAGACCTATACTAACAGATAGCGGTGGTTATCAAGTATTCTCTCTAAGTGGTACCAGAAAATTAACTGAAGATGGTGCTTTGTTTAAATCTCATATTGATGGCTCAAGCCACTTATTTACACCAGAATCAGTTGTAGATTTTCAGAGAGTACTTGGCTCTGATATTATGATGGTACTCGATGAGTGTGTTGATTACCCAAGCGAAAGAAAATACGTGGAAAAATCTGTTGAGCTTTCAAAGAAGTGGGCAAAAAGAGCTTTTGATAGATTCAATAATTCACAACATAATTATAATCATAGGCAATTTCATTTTGCAATTGGTCAGGGTGGAATGTATGAAGATTTACGAAAAGATTACTGCCAATGGATGACTCAATTCGATTTTGATGGTTTTGCAATTGGTGGATTATCTGTTGGTGAACCAGCCGAGATTATGTACGAAATGACAAACTATTGCACAGATAATTTGCCTGAAAATAAACCAAGATATTTAATGGGTGTTGGCACTCCGGAAAATATTCTTAATTCTATAGAGCTTGGAGTTGATATGTTCGATTGTGTAATGCCAACACGAAATGCAAGAAATGGTCAAATATTTACTTCAAAAGGGAAACTCAATATCCGTAATGCAAAGTATAAGCTATCAAATCAGTCAGTTGATGATGAAGTTTCTTCTTACACATCGGATAACTTTACTCTTGGTTATCTTAGGCATCTATTTATAGCCGATGAGATATTAGCTTATCAATTAGCAAGTATCCATAACATTGCTTTTTATCTTTGGCTAACAAAAACTGCTCGTGAAAAAATTTTAAATGGTAATTTCGTCTCTTGGAAACAAGAGTTTTTAAACAAATACAATTCAAGTAAATAGAATGTTAATTCAAGAAACAATTTTAGCTATGGGTCCTGCACCTGGTGGTGGACAAGGTGGCTCACCATTACCAACTGTACTTATGTTTGCAGGTATTTTTGCAGTTATGTACTTTATGATGATTCGCCCTCAGCAAAAAAGACAAAAAGAACAACAAAACATGATGAACTCACTTACGAAAGGTGATAAAGTCGTAACAGGGACTGGAATTCATGGTAAAATTGTAGAGCTTGATGAAAAGACCGTAGTACTTGACATTGCAAACAATTTACACGTTAGATTTGAAAAAGCTGCCATTTCACAAAAAGTTTCCTAAGATTTAAGGTATTATGAATTCTATAGAAGAAGCTCTAAAAGATCTCGCTTCAGGCAAAATGATTATTGTGATGGATGATGAAGATAGAGAAAATGAAGGTGACTTGATTTGCTCTTCAGAACTTTGCACTCCAGATATGGTGAACTTTATGTCCACCTATGGCAAGGGATTAATCTGTGTAGCAGTTACAACTGAAAGAGCTAAAGAGTTAGAACTCGATGTAATGGTAAAAAATAGTAGTGCATTACATGATACAAAATTCACTGTAAGTGTTGATTTAGTAAATGGTACAAGCACTGGTATTTCTTCATTTGATAGAGCTGCTACTATTAGAGCATTAGCTGATAGTAAAGCTACTCCAAATGATTTTGCAAGACCAGGTCATATTTTTCCTCTTATTGCTATTGATGGTGGAGTACTTAGACGCTCAGGGCATACAGAAGCTACAACCGATTTAATGAGGTTAGCTGGTTTAAAACCAAGCGGAGTTCTTTGTGAAATAATCAATGAAGATGGCACAATGGCTCGCCGTGATGACTTGGAAAAATTTGCTGACAAATATGATTTGAAAATAATCACAGTTAAAGATTTGATTGCTTACAGATTAAAAACCGATAGTTTAGTTTCTTGTGTTGCTACTGCACATATACCATCAGAATATGGTGATTTTCAATTTAAAGTATATGAAAATATTGTAGATGGAAAAGAACATGTAGCAATAGTAAAAGGTGATTGGACTGATGATGATATAGTATATGTAAGAGTACATTCTGAATGCCTTACAGGTGATGTTTTTGGTTCCCAAAGATGTGATTGTGGTCCACAGTTACATAGAGCTTTAGAACTTATAGAAGAAAAAGGTAAAGGAATTGTTCTCTACATGAGGCAAGAGGGAAGAGGTATTGGATTGATTAATAAAATTAAGGCATATGCACTTCAAGAAGAAGGATTAGATACAGTTGAAGCAAATATCAAACTCGGATTTAAAGCAGATGCAAGAGATTATGGTATAGGAGCTCAAATACTTCGTGATTTGAAAGTAAAGAATATGGTGCTAATAAGCAATAATCCTAAGAAAAGAGTTGGGCTTGAAAGCTATGGTATAAATATACAAGGTGTTGAGCCAATAGAAATAGAACCAAACAAAAATAACTATGAATATATGAAGACTAAGAAATATAAACTTGGTCATTTGCTTCATGGAATGTAAATTGTAAGAAAAAATATCTGCAAAGATTAAAAAGAATGTCATTCCGCCAAAAAGGAATGACTTTTTTATTTTTAAAAGTTTAAAGTTACCAAGTAATATGTCAACTATATACGTTACAAAAGAGAAAATAAAAGAACTAGAAGAGGAATTGATACAGCTTCAGACTAAAGGCAGACGAGAAATGGCTCAAAAAATAGCTGATGCTCGTTCGCATGGTGATTTATCTGAAAATGCTGATTATGATGCTGCAAAAGATGCTCAAGCTTTAATGGAACTCCGTATTTCTAAAATTCAAGAGACTCTCTCAAAAGCACAAGTCATTGACCCAAGTGAGTTTCCTGATGATAAGGTATATATACTTACAAAAGTAAAAGTTAAAAACCTTAAAAATAATAGAGAGCTTAACTACCAAATGGTTTCTCCTGTAGAAGCAGATTTTGAACAAAATAAAATTTCTATTGATTCACCACTTGGTAAATCCCTAATGGGTAAAATGGTTGGTGAAATAGCTGAAGTCAAACTACCAGCTGGTACTCAACAATTTGAAATACTAGAAATTTCTAAATAGATTAAACTTTCCAAAAAAATATCTGTCTATATACAAGAAGGTACAACGGAAAGTAAAAAGTGGAATATAGTTCTGTGCTATATGATAATGATAGTGAAATTATAGAAGAGTATTGCTCATCGAAGAGTGATAGAGCGGCTACTGCTTTTGTTAGAAAGTATCAGAAGTTTGTTTATGCAACAGTTTTAAGATATGTCGTAATTAACGAAGATGCAGATGATATTGCACAAGAAGTATTCATAAAGGCATTAAATTCTTTAGAAAAATTTAGAGGTGATTCAAATATAAAAACTTGGCTTTATAGAATAGCCGTAAACTTATCTTTGAATTATATAAGAAAGAAAAAATTACTTAGCATATTTACTTTCCATAGAATAGGTGAGCAAGAATTTGAGTTTGCCTCTGATTCACAAACACCTTCCCAAGAGCTAGAAACAAAGGAATTTTTCAATAAGTTTACCATAGCATTAGCAAAACTACCAGAAAAACAAAGAGAAGTATTTGCTCTTCGTTACTTCGAGGATATGAGTTATGAAGATATTTCAGCAACGCTTGGTACAACTGTTGGTGGACTCAAAGCAAATTATTTCCAAGCTGTTAAGAAATTAGCCGTTGAATTTAAAATTGACAAAAAGTAATGAATGATAATTTTATAAATAAAGAACTAACTCATGAAGAGATGCAAGAGCTTCTTGCAGACTACGCTTTTGGAAAATTAAGCCCAAATGAAGCTACTCTTTTTGAAAATAATATTGATAAATATCTTGACTTGAAAAAAGAGCTTTCTGAAATTTCATCAGTCTTTCAAAGAATTGAGTCTATGGATTATAATAGATTCGTACAGGAGCAGGCAAGAAACCTATCTGTTAAGGTAAATGCCAAAAATCGAAAAGTAAGCTATACACCACAGAAAGGAATACGAAAATTTTTAGTACCTATTATCGGGTTAATTGTAATTGCCTTTTATGTAGGGCGTTCTGGAGTTATTGATGAGTTTTTATCTTCTTTCATAAGCAAAGAAAGAACTGAAATAATTTCAAGTAATGATATACACTCGCTTCTTTCAGACATAAATGTTTGGGATATAGATGAAATTGAAAATAATAGCAGTATTGAAGATTTAGCATTATTAATAGATAAACAGAACTCATTAGAAGAAATTGAAAGAGACTTGCTCAATTCTAATTTAGAAAATAGTTCCAATTCTAGTGATGATTTGAACATTCAAGAACTTGAGAATATAGAAAAATCTATTGATAAAACAACTTTGATTGAAACAGAATTACAAAAATTAATTGAGGAATTAGAGAATGCAAAGTTTGATTAAAATACTTTTGCTTGTAATATTGAGTATAAGTATAAGCAATGCCCAGCCTAATAAAATGGTTGAGAGAATTAAAACTCTTAAGAAAATAAGAATGATAGACTATCTTAAGCTACCTGAAGAAAAAGCAGAGAAGTTTCTTATTAAATATTCAGCTTTTGCAAGCAGAACTGAAGATAAGAATAAAGAAATTGAAGAAGCAATAGATAATTTGAATGAGCATGTAAGTAATAAAGCTATTGCTGAGATTAAGTCATCAACTGCAAAAGTAGAAAAATTACAAGCTGAGCTTTTATCAATTGAACAAGAGAAAAATCAAGCTTTTAAGCAAATGCTTACAGAAACTGAGTTTGCTAAATATTTAATATTTGAGAAAAAATTTGCTACCGAACTCAGAAAAAATATTCTTAAGTTGAGAGAAAGAAGAGACAGATAATCCTAAATGATTAATGAGATTTTAAAATCTAAGCCAACTATATTGTTTTTATCAATATTAGTTGGCTTTTTTGTTTTTAAATTATCTATTTATGCTTTTTTAGTTATAGCAATTGCTATTATTGTTTTCTTTATCCTTTTTAGTCAAAGCAAATACTCGTTATTCTTTATTTTAGTTTCACTTAGTATTGGTGGATTAAGCAGTTATTCCCTTGATTTGGACAAACATAAAATTTATAAAAGTACTTTTTCAGAGTATGTAAAGTTCAAAGGTACAATCGAATCAAAAATAAGCTCTAATAAGTTTGTTAATAAATACAAAAGTAGTGTTACAATTACAGATGATAAATTAAAAATTCAAAGTGCTATCCCAGTTTTTCTATTGATTAAAAAAGAGAACCAACAATATTGTGTAGGTGATGATATTGTCGGTACAGGAAAGTTAATTCTACCAAAACCAGAGTATTATTCTCCTAAAAATAGGTTAGAAAATACACACTTCCAATACGGAACAATAGCAGATTTAAGTGTAAAGTATTCTTCATTAGATACAGAATCAGGTAATGTTCTATACAGATTTAATCAGTTACAAATAAGCTATATAATGAGTTTGATTAAAGAGAAATTCAAATCTCATTCAAATATAGTTAGTGCATTGTTACTCGGAAATAAAAGTGGCTTAGATGAAGAATTAGTCAACGAATTTAAAGCTACTGGAGTAGTTCATATTCTATCGGTCAGTGGTTTTCATATTTCAATTATTTCAATAGGACTTTACTTTTTGCTTTTCCCCGTTAGAAATAGGTGGGTGAAGTTTATAGTTTTATCAATTTGCTTATTTGAATTGGTTGCTCTAACAGAATTTTCAGTACCAGCTATAAAATCTGCACTTTTTACTTTACTATTCCTTTTAAGTTTGAACTTGAAGAGATTCCCAAATTTAATTGATATATCTTCAGCTTCAGGGCTTATAATGCTGTTATTCGATTATACATTATTAGCAAATATTAGCTTTTTACTTTCCAGTTTTGCATTATTGGGAATAGTAGTTTTTTCAAAGCCAATATATCAAGCATTAGATAGAGTTTATAAAGGTAAGTTTAGTTATATCAAAGCTGTAATATCAACAAGTTTTGCAGCAGGGTTTGTTACAAATATAATTGTGGCATATTACTTCGGAACGTACTCTCTATTGAGTTCTTTATCAAATCTACTGGTATTACCTCTATATACTTTAGTTTTAATTTATTCAGTAATTACATTACTTCTTTCACAATTATGGTTGTCAGATTCATTTGCAATCCTTACAGTTGTAATTATAGATATTGCTAATTTCTTAAATCAAAGAATTTCAGATTTTAATATGCTTTATATACAAGATTTATCTAAAGCATTATTAGTAGCTTTTATAACACCTATACTTATATGGTACACTCTTTATTCGCTAAGTTTAAGAAATTTCTTTATTAGGGTTTTAGTTGGTCTTTCAATTATAATTCTTCCAGTTTCTTTAGTTAACGATGATTCAAGTTTAAGCGAAAATAAACATTTATCAAGTTTGGAAATATTGAGAAATAATAAGAATGTATTGATATTAAAATTCAAAGAAGTACCTGATAAAACTTTACTCCAAGCTACTAGGAGTTACATCAAACAAAATGCTATAAAAGAAGTAGTTTGTAATTATAGATTTGGATTAGATTCAAGCATTGCATTAAAAAAAATGAATACAGAATTTCTGAATAAATTTTTTAAAAATTATGAAAATTGAAACACAGACTTTATTTGAGAATAGCAAAATTAAGATTGGCATTACATTGAAGAATGCACTGAACTTTCCTCCGAATGGCTTTTCGATTGGCAAGGCAGGGATATATAGCAGTAATGAAGTAGAATCTATGCGACTTGAGTTAGCCAAAGAGGTAGGATTTCATATTAACGATATGATTTTCTTAAATCAGACACATTCTAATATTATTAGTAAGATAGATAATTTTAATCAAATTGAATCAGATGGAATATTGCTAAATAGTAGTATTAACAAGTGTATAAATATATCAGTTGCTGATTGTATCGGGCTATACCTTTGGGATGATGATTACCAATACATTATAGGGGTTCATTCTGGTTGGAAAGGAACACAACAAAATATTGCTTCAAAAGCCCTAGAGCTTTTACTCAATAATTTAGATGCAAAAAAAGTAAATGCCTTAATATCACCTTCTGCATCTTTTGAAAATTATGAAGTAGGTGAAACATTTAAAGAAATATTTTCAAACAACACTCATTTCAATAAAGATAAGGGCAAATTCTATTTTGACAACAAAAAAGAAGTTAAAGAACAATTAATAGCTATGGGACTTAACGAAAACAAAATTTTCACATCACCTGAATGTACGATTGAAAATGGGAATTATCATTCATTTAGAAGAGATAAATCGCTCTCTGGGAGAATGTCAGTATTTGGTTACTTTAAGAATTAATTAGATTTTCAACGAATTTGCTGTAAGCTATTAGCTCCTCATCAGCTTTATATTTTGTCTGCAATTGAATACCATAAGGCATTTTATTCTCTTCTTTACCAAAAGGAATTGTAATTGCAGGTATCCCAGCAAGGTTAGCTGTAGCTGTATAGAAATCTGAAAAATACATAGCTAGCGGATTTGACTCTTTATCTCCAAATCCAAAAGCACTTGTCGGAGTGGCAGGTAATATTATTAAATCAACATCATCAAATGCTTTCTTGTAGTTATCAGAAATAACCCTTCTCATTTTTTGAGCTTTCTTATAATATGCATCATAATAACCATGGGAAAGTACATAAGTACCTGTCATAATTCTTCGTTTAACTTCGTTTCCAAAGCCTTCAGTCCTAGTTCTTTTGTATATATTATCTTTATCTGATAATTCAGCTCTAAATCCGTACTTCACACCATCAAATCTTGAGAGGTTAGATGATGCCTCAGCAGTAGCAAGTATATAGTAAGTAGGTATCCATGCTTGACTATGCTCAAAAGTAATTTCTTTTATTTCAATACCTTCTGATTTAATCTTTGAAATCAGATGTTCATAGTTGGCTTTTATACCAGATTCGCATTTATCAGTATCACTGTTACACAGAATACCAACTCTATTAGGTTTAATACTATTGTTTAATGCAAAATTTGAATTAAGCTTTTCTGCTTGAATCATTGTAGAGTCATATTCATCTAAGCCTGTAAGTTCATCTAAACAAAGTGAAAGGTCATCTAAATTAGATGCAAATAGCCCAACAGTATCCAATGAAGAAGCAAATGCTATTAACCCATAACGAGATATTCTACCATAACTTGGTTTTACTCCATAAATCCCACAGAATGATGCAGGTTGTCTTATAGAACCACCGGTATCAGAGCCAAAAGCTACATGGCAAAGACCTGCTGCAACAGCTGAAGCCGAGCCACCAGATGAACCACCTGGTACTTTAGTATTATCTAGAGGATTTAATACATTACCGAAATAAGAAGTCTCGTTTGATGAACCCATTGCGAATTCATCCATGTTAGTTTTTCCTATTATTATTGCACCTGCATCTAATATTTTTTTTACAGCAGTTGCATCATATACAGGTGTATAATTCTCTAATATCTTACTTGCACAAGTTGTACGTATATTCTTTGTTGAGTAATTATCTTTTACGGCGATAATCATTCCTTCTAATGCTCTTGGGTTTCCTTTTGCAATCCTTCTATCCGATTCTTCTGCATTTTCAATAGCTGACTTATCACAAATAGTAATAAATGCATTTAAGTGTTGATTGTCTTTTATTTTTTCTAAAATGGACTCTGTGTACTGCTTAAATGTTATTTCTTTATTTTTTACATTGTTTAATAAGTCTTTATAGCTAATCATTCTTTATCCTTGCTTTCGTTATTTTCTGTATTTGTTTCTATTTTACTATTATCTGTTTGACTTTGTTTGAAATCACTGAATACTATTTGGTCTCTTCTATTCTGCTTTTTATCGTTTAATATCTCGTTCAAATCTAAATCAGCATCAAACTTCATTTCCTTTTGCAGATTTGAAACTTGCGATTTAATTGTATCCTGTGCATCTTTTATCTTTCCATAGCCCTTGCCAACCATTCTTGCAAATTCAGGAAGTTTGTCAGGTCCGAACATAACAAGAATTGCTACAACAATAAGTAAGATTTCTCCAAATCCAATATCAAACACACTCTGAATCCAATTTATTTAGCTTCTTCTTCTAATTTTTTTGGTTCATCATCTTTAGAAGCATTTTTAAACTCTTTTATACCAGAACCAAGCCCTTTCATAAGTTCAGGGATTTTCTTACCACCAAAAATCAATGCAACACCAGCTACAATTATTAATAATTCTGGCACTCCTAATCCAAACATATTACTCTCCTTTAAAGTGTGTAATTATTGATTCAAAAATAGTAGCCCCATCATCGCATCCAAGCAATTTATCAGAGTAACGTTCAGGGTGGGGCATCATTCCCATTACATTTTTTTGCTTATTAAATACACCAGCTATATTGCTTACAGAGCCATTTGGATTAGCTTCTTTTGTTGGCTGATTATTTTCGTTAACGTATCTAAATGCAATTTGATTATTGTCTTCTAATTCTTTTAGTTGTTCGTTGCTTACTATAAAATTACCTTCACCATGAGCTATTGGTATCCTCAACTTCATGTTGGTCGGTAATTGATTTGTAAACCGAGTTTCGTTATTTTCTGTGCGTAAATATACATCTTTACAGATAAAAGAAAGATTCTCATTTCTTACAAGTGCACCTGGTACAAGATTGCATTCAGTCAATATCTGAAAGCCGTTACATATTCCAAAAACATACTTACCTGAATTTGCGAACTTGATTACTTCATTCATTATTGGTGAAAATCTAGCTACTGCTCCACAACGAAGATAATCCCCATAAGAGAAACCACCAGGTAAAATCACACATTCTATTTCTGATGGTATTGTAGTATCTTTATGCCACAAGTACTGTCCTTTGCCAAATTTATTAGCAATTGTAAAGGCATCATGGTCACAGTTAGAACCCGGGAATTGTACTATTCCAAAATTCATTTATGCCTCACTCTCTTCTATAACTTCAATTTTATAGTCTTCTATTATTGGGTTAGCCAACAGTTTTTTACAAGCATTTTCAGTAAATGCAAGTGCCTGTCCATCATTTTGCGCTTCAATTTTTAATGTAATGAACTTACCAATTCTTACACTATTCATCATATCAAAATCCAATGAATGAAGGGCATGCTCGATTGCCTTACCTTGTACATCAAGAATACCTTCTCGAAGTGTAATATATATTTTGGCTATGTAGTTTTTCATCTTTAGATGCTATTTGTTATGTTTAAGTTTAATCATCTTCTTCATCAATTACGTTCAATGACCTAATATAATTCCAAAAATGAATTATTGAACAGATACTAAAATAAGAAATCATTATTGGAAATATGAAGTATCCTTTTGAAATAATTGCAATTATTATCAACAAAAGCAAAATTCCGAATTTGATGTTATCTGTTAAATTCTTTGACGGTTTAGGAATATTAAAGAATTTAATCCTAGAAACCATCCCTAATGCTATCAATATAACTAATACAAAGGTAGTAACTTGTTCTATTTCAATTGAAAATCCAATACCAATAGAACGTTCCAAAAGTATATATTTAACGAATGATAGTAATGTAATTGCTGCACCAGGTATTGGCATTCCTGTAAAATATTTCTTATCTTCCAAACTTGTAAGCATTACATTAAACCTTGCAAGTCTAGTTGCTCCAGCAATAGCAGGAAGTGATGAAATAAATAATCCAATATCACCAAATTGGTAAAAGAATACTTTATAAAGTAGAAAAGAAGGAGCTAATCCAAAACTAACCAAATCTGATAATGAATCTAATTGAACTCCAAGCTCACTTGCAGCTCCAATTAATCTAGCAACAAGACCATCTAACAAGTCAAAAACTGCACCCATCACTATGAAAAAGATGCCTCTTTCAAATTCATTATTAGAAATTGATATTATTGCTGAGAAGCCACAGAAAAGGTTTGCTAAGGTTAGCAAATTTGGAATAACAGACTTTGTAACTCGGACTTTCATTTACTATTGCAATTTAGCAATTATAGTCTCACCTGCGACTACACTTTGTCCTTTATTTATTAGAATTTCTGAATTTAAAGGCAATGAAATATCCATTCTTGACCCGAACTTCATCATACCAAAGCGTTCTCCACTACTTAGTTTATCGCCAACTTTAAGTTCAAAAACTATTCTACGTGCTAGGACACCTACTATTTGTTTAAAAAATACTTTTCCATAACTATTTTGTACTCCAATATGAGATTGCTCATTCAGCTCTGAAGATTTAGGATGCCAAGCTACAAGGTAATCGCCAGGATTGTAATTAACCATTTCTACAATACCTGTTACAGGAGAGCGGTTTACATGTACATCTATTGGTGAAAGAAATATACTTATTCTTTTACATTCGGATTTCAAATAATGCTTTTCATATTCTTCTAATACCTCTACCACTTTGCCGTCAGCAGGTGCAAGTATTATTCTATCGTCTTTTTGTGCCTCTTTAGGTATAATTCTATCAGGGTCTCTAAAGAACCATACAGTGAATAAAGCTATCACAAATCCAAACAAAATCAATAAACTTTTCAAATAAATGTTAGAAAGAAAGTATGTTACTCCAATCAGTAAAAGACTAATTCCAAGCATAATAACAATATTATCTGTTCCGTAACGCGTCAGCATTTATTCCTAATCTTTATTTTTGAAAACTTGTTAATAAGCTACACCTGTAAAATCTGATTTAACTGTTATTTTCCAAATCAAATTAAGTTAAAAACTTAGATTTTGTTCAATATAGAGCACAAACTTAACTAAAAATTTGTTGGAAATTTACATGAAATTCACAATATCTAACTCAGAATTACAAAAAGCATTACAAAAAGTAACACCTGTAATACCTTCACGTTCAACACTTCCTGTACTCGAACATATTCATTTCAAAGCAGTCAATAACGAATTACATCTTGTTTCTACTGACCAAGAAATCTCAGCATTTACTAGCACACCCGCTACTGTTTTTTTAGAAGGTGAAGTTCTTATCCCATCAAAAATTATAAATGACCTTTCTAAGAAATTAGGTAAAGGCGATATTGAAGTTTCAGTAAATTTAGAAAATTACGAGTTAAACATAAAGTATGCTACTGGACAATTTAATTTAAAAGGATTATCAACTGAAGAGTACTTACCTCTTACTCAACTTTTTGCTACTGAAAGTCCTGAAATAAATCTATTGTTAAATACTGAAGATACTGTCTCTGCAACACTTCCAGCTCAAGATTTCCAATTTTTGAACAGAAATACAATTTTTGCTGTTTCAAAAGAAGAATTCAAATTAGCTATGACAGGAGTACTTTTCCAGTTTAGACATAACAAACTAAATGCAGTTTCTACTGATAGCTATAGATTGGTGTATCTTTCTCAACAGTTTGAAAATTCAAACTTTAAAAAAGATTTCGATTTTATAATTCCTTCAAGAACATTAGAATTACTTAAAAACTTTAACGAAGAAGTAGTAATCTCACCAATAGAAAGTAAAGATAAAGTAAGCGTTATAAGATTTAAAGTAGGTCAAAATACTTTAATTGTCTCACGTTTGATAGAAGAAAAATATCCACCTTATGAGCAAGTAATACCTAAAAACAACGAATTGCATGCTAAAATAGATAGAAAGCAATTTGTAGAGGTAATCAATAGAGTACAAGTACTTACTGACCAAAATACAAAAC
>VYMC01000323.1_pt1 | contig 19005 bp, 24 predicted proteins | sample 5115301 | NCBI WGS metagenome assembly VYMC01 (sample SAMN12291802, study PRJNA351875) | freshwater metagenome | isolation source: freshwater lake | place: USA: Michigan, Wintergreen Lake | collected 2013-08-08 | reverse complement strand
TTAGTTATTATGACTAACTCTTTTGATTAGAAAAAGATAAACTTGAGAATCCTCGATCAAATTTATTGACTCAAAATCCGCTATACTTAATTTAAATGAATCAACCCTAGGGGGCAGGGGGGATCGAACCTAAAATCCATTTTTAATTTAATTATAACCAGCTACTTAATTCTAACTACGCCACCGTAAAATTTGTGCTTTAATGGGGTTGACAAAATTCCGCTTTTCTGCTTGAGATTTTTCGTATTCTTGCTTGAGGCGATAATACCATTTAGCCTGGGTATCGGCATCATCAATTAACATCAAAGCTGGATGATAACTAAGTCCTTCCTGTTGTTTAATCACCACATCGCGATCCTGTTTGAGGAATTGTCGGGTTAAATAACGCAAAAGAGGGGTTAAAAATGCCAACCAAGGAATCGTATAGTATAAACTTTGATGGACTTCGCAGTGATTTTCATCAATGGGAGTAATTGCCGTAAAAGCACAGGCCAAATAGCGATCGCCTCGTAGTATTTCTGTACGCACCGAGGGCAATTCAAAAACAATTTCAATCGATACCTTATTACCCAAAATTTTATAGGGTTTCGCACTGACGGGCATATCATAGGGAGCAAGACGAAAACCGAGGGGAACAGGTTCGTATTGTTTTTCCTTGACCCGAAATTTGCGCGGACCACTGCGCCACCACCAAGAAGTATGAACGTAAGGACCGTGGGCCGGATCCATCAATCCCACCACTGCATGGTCAATATTGCAGTCAAAAGTGATAGTTTCGGCTATTTTGGGGGTAAGTTTGCCAAAATCGCTAATAGTCGGCACAGGGGGCAGATTTTCTTGATTAATTTCTCTTTTTGAGTCTGCCGGAATAAACACCCAGATATGACCTTGTATTTCACGACAGGGATAACTGGTGACACAAATTCTGCTAATATCAAGGCGATCGTGTTCGGTTAATGAGGGTATCTCAGAACAAACGCCATCGCTAGTGTTAAATTTCCAGCCATGATAGCAACAGTACACCCCATCCCCTTCAATCCAACCATGGTGCAGCGGAATGCCACGATGGGGGCAAATATCCCGCAATGCGAACACTTCTCCATCCTCTCTCCTCCCGACAACAATCGGTTCACCGAGCATTTTTTTGGCCATTAGCTGACCGGGTTTCAGTTTATTTGCCGGTGTGGCCACATACCAAAAGTCGCGCAGTAAGCTAGTCATAGGGTTTGTCTGGAGAGCTTCGATCGTTCATCCTATCATCAGAGATGAAGATTATGACCAAGACTGGGGCAGATAATTTATGGACGTAACTGGATTCGAACCAGTGACCCCATCGATGTCAACGATGTACTCTAACCAACTGAGCTATACGTCCGCACGGATCGCCATTGTAACACGATTGCTCCTAATTAGGCAAGCCCCTGGGCAGTGAATTGATAGCCAATTAACTTATAAATTAACTTGGCAGTGGTAAATTCCGAGACCACCGAATCACTAATCGGGGCCAATTCCATCACATCGCAGCCAATCACCTGATGGGTTTGGAAAAGACGACCGAGAAAGCCTAGGGTTTGATGCCAACTTAACCCCCCCGGTTCGGGTGTTCCCACCCCCGGAATTAAAGCGGGATCGATGCCATCCACGTCTATGGTTAAAAATACCTTCTCGGTGGTAATTTTGGCGATCGCTTTTTCGATCCAATCCAGATCCCTAGCGATATCTCGATCCCAAATCACGGGAATCTGCTGTTTAGCGATTAATTCCGCTTCTTCTCGACAAATAGCCCGAATTCCCACAGGTAAGGTCGGTAAACCCATTTCTAACACCCGACGCATCACACAGGCGTGGTTATGGTAGGAGCCTTCGTACTCAAAACGCATATCGCCATGGGCATCAATTTGAACCACCGTAAAAGGTTCCGATAAAGCTTGTCGGTAAGCTTGTACTACTCCTGTAGTGATAGCGTGTTCACCCCCGACAGCGACGACAAATTTATTATCGGCGATTAAACGAGAAACTGTAGCTGTGGTGACGGCTAACATCTCCTCGGCGGACAATTGGGGTTGCTGACGGGTATCTGCGATTGCATCATGGGTATAGATGCCCACTTCTAAACAGGTTTCCCTCTTAAGTTCCTCATCATAGGCTTCCAATTGTTGGGAAGCCGCAATCACCGCTGCCGGTCCAGTTTCACAACCCTTGCGATAGGTGGTGGTAGCCTCGTAGGGAATCGGCAGGATCACGGCCTTAGCTGTGGCGTAAGATGCGATCGCTTCACTCCCTAAAAATTGTTCGCTACCGGTGGCGCAAGACAATAACATGGGCAAGTCACAGAAAATTTTAGTCCAATCTTCTATTATAAATATTTTGACTATTTTTGTCTATTACAGCCTTTCTCATCAACCTCAACTGACCCCAAATATATCTACTGCAATAGCAAAAAACCCTTATCCATCAATGGATACATCCCTTAACTTTTCTTTGTGTACCCATGTTTATTGTAATATTTCTCAATGGACAGGGAGGGAGCATATTTGCTAAAACCGAGTTAGATTTATTGGGGGTTTCCTTGATTTCTACCGGGTAAGGGGGCATCAGAAATTCTCTTAATCCCTCCCAAAGCACAGGTTATGGCCTTTTGTCAAGGGGGAATTTCGGATCAACACGAAGTATAAGCTAATTTAGTATTGACGACTGGCTCCCCAAAACGAAAACTTCGTATCTCACTATTGAGATAACTGCTGTAACGATAGCTTAACATCCTCTACCACTGTCAACCTAACTTCTAATTAGGTTGCTTAGGTTTTTCGAGTTGCTCTTTAACTAATTCTAAGGGAAGTTTTAATACTCTAGCAATTTGTTCGACGGTTAAGCCTTCCTTCATCAATTCTGTGGCGATTTCAAGTTTATATTCTTCAGCAAGATTAGATTTTTGTAATTGATTTTCTGGTAGTTGATTACAGATATTACCTTCGCTAATTTGGATTCCAAATACATTATTGTTAGCAATATTATAATAATATCTTCGCAGACTAGACTTGAGATTGGCTTTATTAACTTCTTCTCCCAAAATTTCTGATAAGGTTTTCCATAGCTTACCGGCTACATCCTTGACATATTTCTCAGAACGATGATGATTTTTAGCGATTTCTGTGTATTTTTGGTGATTAATCACCCCTTCTAAGATTTCAGACTGAACATCATCTAAATTCTCTCCTGTATAGGAAAATATGAGATTATCAACAGTTGTAATTAAAGAGTGAATATCAAAATTGTTCATGGCATTGGTTTAACTATGGGGTTAAGTCATCATTGCTTGACATTATAGCACAGAATGTAAATTTAGGTACTTTATATCACTTTATATGGCTTTTTTGGGTCTTGACAGTTAATTTTTTTGTTCTATGCTCGTAAGTTGTAAATTGTTCACACATAAAACAAGTATATGAGTTTTAAAAAGTGCTTTGGATTAACCAGTATTACAACATCGATTTTGATGGCATCTTCTGTACAAGCGAGTACAGTTCTTTATGATCAAGATTTTGAAAATCCTGTAGGCTTCGTTAATGATGGGGGAGATGTTAATATTTTTCGGACAGTTAATGATCTTTATGGAAATCAACCACTTGGATTCCAATTTTCGCAAAATTTTACAGTTGAAACACTTTTGATAACAGGTAATCAAGCTTTTGGCACTGGTTATTCTGACCCATCAGCAATAGGCGAAAATTATGCTTTGGGGATGCTTTCATCAGTTCAAAATGATTTATTAGGATTATCTTTTAATGTTGGAGACGCAGATTTTTTGAATTTTCGCCTAGATATTTCAAGTATTGATTTGAGTGTGTTTGGGGGTTTATTTGTTTCCCCTGGAGCGATACCAGAATTTGAATTTACTTTGTACGATAATCCTACTGGAATGCTAGGACTCGGTAGCGGTGCAATTCTATCAACTTTTCGAGCTTCGGGTACTGCATCTGAAAGGGCTGTGTTTGATTGGACTGAAGTTCTAGGAGTTCTTGATGCTTCGGAAGCTACTAACGGTAATGTAATTTTAAGAATCGATCTTCTAAGCGGTGGTTATGCTGCAATGGATAACTTTCGCATTGTTGCTTCTGATATTCCGGGTGATATTGGTAATGTATCTACTCTCGAACCTACCTCAACATTGGGCCTTCTTTCTCTTGGAATACTTGGTGCCGGTGCAACCTTAAAACGCAAAGTAAAACGCTCTCATTCAACCGAAAAAGAACCCAGTAACGTCGGTTAAATTGCCTTTTTATATAACTCATTCCTCCTTAATTTTAAGTAAGTTGAGGGGGATTTTTATAGATTAATTTTCGGCTTCATTTTCTAAAATTTCCTGTAATTGTGAAAACAATGGAGTTAGATTATTTTCAATCGTCCGCCAAGCAATTGCCAATTCTATCTGAAAATATTCATGAAAAATGACATTTCGCATATCTCCCATTAAACGCCAAGGAATTTGAGAATAACGCAATTGTATCTAACTAGGAATATTTCTAGATGCCTCACCAATAATTCCTAAATTATAAAGAACCGCTTTAAGAGTCACTCGATTTGAGCTAAAATCTTCAAAGGTCATATTAGCCATCCATTCCAAGATTTCATCAATGGATTCAATAATATCTTGAAGACGAAGTTGCCAATCTCTAAAAGGCATTAATCACATCCTTTAATACAGGTTGTCGTAAATGTTCTTTTAAAGAATCTTGAGTACCTAAATCAACAGAACATCCTAATATATCTTCTAAGTAAAGTCGTACCTCGATAAACTCAAATAACCCTACCGCTTTACTAAATTCTACCAATAAATCTACATCACTGTCAAAACGTGCTTCATCCCTTGCTACTGAACCAAATAGAGACAGAGACTTTACCCCTAGTTTCTCTAATTGTTCTCGGTGTGTTGCAAGAATTGTTAGTACCTCATCTCGTTTCATGGCTATTTTCTGAAATCTGATTCCTTCATTGTAACCTTAATGGTTATGTCGAAAATTAAGGCTTTCAGCGTTTCTTAATGAGAATGAGCATTTGTCCATAATTCCCCTAAATGCTTACACAGCAAGGGGTTGACTGCTTTTTGTATGACCTGAATCCTTACATGGTTATCTAATGGACAACATTAATAACACGATTCATCTCCTAACAACTCTGCTCTGCTAGTTTCTCTTCCCTTAGACCTTTAGCTTGAGCTTTTGCTCCTATTTTATCCATAAATGCAAAGTAAAACGCTCTCATTCCCTCGAAAAAGAACCCAGTAACGTCGGTTAAATTGCCTTTTTGTATAACTCATTCCCCCTTAATTTTAGACCAGTTAAGGGGGATTTTTTATGCTCTTACTTCTCCGTAGTGTATTTTTAACTTAATATTTGCTATAATCAACAAAGCGTAAGCATCAATCATCCTGATTAGATTTCTGATGAGTCCAACTGTTTTCCGAGAAGATGGCTATCGCTTCTTTTTCTTTTCCCGCGAAGAAACAAGAATGCACGTTCATGTTCATTGTGCGGAAGGAGAAGCTAAATTTTGGCTTGAACCACAAATTGAATTAGCTCGTAATCATAACCTATCTCGAAAACAACTTCAAGCGATAGAAAATATTATTGAGGAACGACAAAATGAACTTAGAAATGCTTGGACAAAACACTTCTCAAGCTGAAGTAACTCATATTTCTTGCCATGGAATATGGATTCTGGCAAACAATGAAGAAATGTTTCTTTCCTATCAAGATTTTCCTTGGTTTCAAGATGTCCCTATTAGACAAATTTTAAATATACAAGAGCCTTTTCCTAATCATTTTTATTGGCCAGATTTAGATGTAGATTTAAGCAAAGAAATTATTAAAAATCCTGAGAGATTTCCTTTAAAAGCTAAATCCTAGTGCGATGCCAAAGGCACTGCGTAGCAGATCGCCGATCTTGTAGGGTGCGTTCCCTAGGGGAACTTCTACCGTTCCACTAATAGATTTTTGGAGAACGCACCATGCACATTGATTGAAGTTGTAAGAACGATTTCTGCAAAGGCTGTGAAATTGAAGGCTCTTGTGCAGGTCAGTGTCAAGTCACTTTGGAGTCTTCCAGAAATGACAGTCAATTAGTTGCAAAAATGTGCGAGTTAATGATTGCAACTGCAATTTGTTCAATTACATTCTCACTTAACTTGTCTGGTTGGGCAAACCACCACAGCCAGAATTGTGTATCCAGTAAAATTCTCACTCCGCACCACCCTCAAATGCTACCAAAATATCTTCTGATAAAGGAGCATTAAAATCATCTGGTACGGTAAACATCCCTCGATCTTGTCCTAAACTAGACCGTCGATCTAAAGATGTCCGAAATGGAACAAGTTTAGCAATTGGAATACCTCGGTTTGAAATAACGATTTCCTCTCCGAGTTCCACACGGGACAATAGCCGAGAAAGGTTTGTTTTAGCCTGATGAATGTTTACAGTTTCCATGCTCTTAAAAAACCAAGTCCACAAACTAAGTTTAGTTTAGTTGCGGTGATTCTGCAAGGGCAAGTTAGTTTGAATTGCGATGCCAAAGGCACTGCGTAGCAGATCGCCGATCTTGTAGGGTGCGTTCCCTAATGCAACTTCTACCGTTCCACCGATCGATTTTTGGAGAACGCACCATGCACATTGATTGAAGCTGTAAGTCTAGGCGTTGCTGAATCAAGGTATGAATGCCAACTGTGCATCGTATCCAAAAGTTAGTTTGGGTCTAGCGGCAAGATGTAGGCAGAGTAGTCAAGTGAAGTGTCCCATGCCTGAGCCTCACCTTGTATAGAGCCGACAAATGACTTTAGGATACAATGACTGTAAAAGCTAGTAGCCAGTTGGATATATTTGTTATGGCATTAATATCCCGTGTTGTTCACAGTGATCCCGACATTCTAGGGGGAACCCCTGTTTTTGTAGGAACTCGTGTGCCGATGAGAACCCTACTTGATTATCTTGAGGCTGGTGATTCATTAGAGGTATTTCTAGACCATTTTCCCAGTGTCAGTCGAGAACAGGCGATCTCAGCCCTTGAATTAGCAAAGGAAATGTTGACAGCCTATGCGAATCCTGCTTGATGAATGCGCCCCACGCCCGTTAAAGGGTGAGCTGGCCGATTACGAGGTATGCACAGTTGCGTTGGCGAAAGCAGCATAACTCCGCATCCCTGGCGATATCTCGATCCCAAACCACGGGAATCTACTGTTTAGCGATTAATTCGGCTTCTTCTCGACAAATAGCCCGAATTCCCACGGGTAAGGTCGGTAAACCCATTTCTAACACCCTGCGCATCACACAGGCGTGGTTATGGTGGGAGCCTTCGTACTCAAAACGCATATCGCCATGGGCATCAATTTGAACCACCGTAAAAGGTTCCGATCAAGCTTGTCGATAAGCTTGTACTACTCCCGTAGTGATAGCGTGTTCACCCCCGACGGCGACGACAAATTTATCATCGGCAATTATTGGTTTCCTGCGGGCGATAATCTGGAAATATAGCCATCAGTTAGGCTGCTTCATACTGCTGTAACAAAAAACAACTATCCCCCGATAGCGATCGCTAAAGGTCGAATAATTATCAATTTTTATCAAGAGGTGCGGTCAGATCGAAGAATCATCGCTAGAATGAGCCTAATTGTCAGGAATTTAGTTAAACAAGGTTTTTGGCAAGATGCTAATCTGGCTAACAAGCTTTTGGGCTTGATATAGGGAAAACTTCTGGCGATTGCGCTTAAATGAAGTGATATACAGAAAGTTGACCCATATCGTTACCCCAGAGAGTGTTATACAGAAAGTTGACCTATAATATGTAGTTATATTTTCAAGAGAAGAGAAGAGAAGAAATGTTATCAACACTTCTAAGTAAAGCTGTACAAAAAGCTCAAGAACTGCCAGAAGCAATTCAAGACGAACTGGCAGAGCAGTTTATTGAAGACATCGAAAATGAAATCAAATGGCAAGAAACATTATCTAAACCCCAAGACAGCTTAATTCTCAAAGAACTTGCTCAGAAAGCTATTGCGGATTCAGAAAACGGACAGACTAAAGAAAAACGTGATTCTCCATTTTTTTAGAGAAAGATAGACTCTCTCTCACCAGCCGAGAAATCCTTTGTCGAAAGGTATTATTTAATCTTTCAATAGGATTAGTTTGACCAGTTTCTTTCCCGACCGGTCTATGGCGTTTACTGGGAATTACTGTCTTATATGACCCCCAAAAGTCTGTGTAAGCAACCGCACATTGTCGGTAAACGCTTGGTAAACTGGCCCCAAAGTTTTTTGGCTGATTGACGACTCCTATCTCCTAAATAGCAGTCAATAATTTCCCTTGTATTTCTATCAATTGCAAGCCATTAATTGATTTTTGTCTTGAATTAATTTTTCCGCTTCTTTCTCAGGCTCGGAATCCGCACGTGCTATTGCACTCTTCAGGTTTTCCAAGTTTTCTTTCTGCGTCTTCAAGGCATACTGTTGACCTTGTATCAGTTGCTCCTCAAGTACAACATAAGCTTGTGGATCTTCTTGCCTTAGCCTTTGCTTAATTTCTAAAAGTTTATTTTCGGATAGCTGATTTTTAAGTTCTTTTTGATGCCGAATAGGATCAACACTAATGCCCCCAGATACAACCTCTATAAATGAATAAGAAATTTGACCAAACTTATAATATCTATTGTTTGGAGATAAATCCTTGGTATTTTTCCAAAAAACATAGAGAAAGGTTACGCCAATAAATAATGCCAGCCATCCTATAACTACGCCAAACAGATATCCCTTAAAAAAATCATATTTTTCAGTCTCTAGTAAGAATTTGTCTATGATTGGGCTAATGACTCCACCTCCAATAACTATGAGAAGACCTTTGTAACGTTGCGATTCTGATAGTTCCTTACCGTCAGTTGACGCTCTCCAGCTATCAAGATAAAAGGTCATGCCCGCAATCATGCCGATTAGCAAAGAAATAATTGATGTTTCGGGAATCATGACTATCTCATAGTAACAGTGCAAACAACGAAAATGGACAAGTATTAACCATAATTTAGCGGACTTACCATTAATTACCTATGATCTCACATTACACCCTATGATCCAGCTTGTTCGGAACCTACCAAAGATCTCCGGTTACTTGTACATCGCAACCCACGGATACGCTTTCAACTGTAAGCCCACAGAAGGATTGAGGTCTAACTATATAATATACGGAAACTTTCCTTATACTACGCTAAATACACACTTTTTTAAGAAGTATGATTCGATATGGGGGCATAAATCGACTAAATCCTTATCTGGCAATAGATTTAATTGATTAGTTCGCTCTAGATAAAAAACAATTGACAAAAATCGCCAAATGCCTTTCTACATAAAGGTTCCATCGCTTATATCCCCCGTCCATTGCATAACACAAACCGAAGAGCCAAATATCGGTGCATATTTACGGGCAAAAGGTCACAAACGCCTGCCCACCGTCCTCACCAAGGAAGAAGTGCAAAACGTCATCAAGCACCTCAGTGGTGTAGAGCATCTTATCGTTCAACTCCTTTATGGTAGCGGGTTGAGATTGGCTGAAGCCCTCAATTTGCGCGTCAAGGATGTGGATTTTGCCCAAAATCAACTGATTATCTGCGATACCAAAGGCAAAGAAGACCGCGTAACGCCCCTACCTCAACGAATTCAAGCCCCTCTCAAAGAACATCTCCAAATTGTACAACGCCTACATGGACAAGACTTGGAAAGAGGTTACGGTTCTGTTTATTTACCCTCCGCCCTCGCTCACAAATATCCAACGGCTGACCGTGAATGGATTTGGCAATATATTTTTCCGTCCTACACCCTATCCCAAGACCCGCGTTCCGGCGAAACTCGCCGCCATCATCTCCACGAAAGCACCATCCAAAAGGCTCTCAAGCAAGCGGTTCAGCAATCCGGTGTGCCGAAGCGAGTCAGTTGCCATACCTTTCGCCATAGTTTTGCTACCCATCTCCTGAAAAATGGCTATGATATTCGCACCGTTCAAGAATTGTTAGGTCATAAAGATGTGAGGACGACGATGATTTATACCCACGTTTTAGCCAGAGGTGGCAGAGGTGTGAGAAGTCTCCTTGATGATTGACTGATTGGTGATGACAGATAGTCTATAATTTACATAATAAACCAGGGAATTATTAAATTATGACTGCTACCGTTATCGATATTGGAGCCTTAATTATTAGTAGCTAAAAATAGCTGATGATTTTGATGTTTTACCCGATGATATTATCAACAGTTTTGAAAGAGAGTAATTTTAAAATATTTACTAGATACTCATATTTTGCTTTGGTGGTTAGATAATAATAAAACTCTGAGTAAGTCAGCAAGACAAATAATTTCTAATTCAGAAAATGCTATTTTTGTTAGATAGTAGGTGCAGTGGTCACTGTCATTTAACCGACACGGGGTCGAGCGAGCCTCGGTTAAGATTGCCAGTCTCGAACAAATTTCCACAGTTTTAGCAACCAAATGAATTACAAGCGATCGCACAACAGACTGCGATCGCTGCTCAGGTCATTCTCAAGAAGTTACCCCTTAAATGAGCTAATCGCCTTTAGCTCGGCTTTTATGACGATGAAAGCCATTGCCAGCAACTTAAATCAAATGAGTCAAGACTTACCTGCCTACACCCAATAGGTAATAGGCAAATATTATCAGCCTGAAGGATCTCTGCTCTTAGGGCTGTATATTCAGTAGTGGATTGTTTCAGTAGAGTGTAGTGGACTGTTTCAGCTAATTTGGTGTATTAGAAAAATGCTATAAATTCTATAATCTAAGACTTTAAGCCGAAATCTATTGCCCTATCTTAGCTGAAACAAACCAGTAGGGTGCGTTAGGCGGCTATCAATTTAGTCAAAAAACTAAAATTAATAATTCGCCGTAACGCACCCTACAAGATCGGCGATCGCACTCAACCAACCAAATGACGGCGTTCCGGTGCAGCGACTTGTTATACGGCTTTTTTTTGTGCAATGTGATCTAAAATAAGGGCATCTTACGACTAGGTGACAACAATGTATAAAATTTCTGTTAACCCTCAAATTCATTTTGGGAAGCCCTGCATAGAAGGGACGCGCATCACTGTGCAGAGTGTTCTTGAGTTGCTAAATGAGGGACTCTCTTTCAGTATAATTATTCAGGATTATTACCCTGATTTACAAATTGAAGACATTCGTGCTTGTCTGCAATATGCTATCGCTTTAGTAGCGGCTGAAGACATTAAACTCGTGTCGGCTTAATAATGAAATTTCTTCTCGATCAAGACGTTTACACAATCACTGCGAGATTTCTAATTGATGCTGGACATGATGTGGTTCTTGTTACTCAGCACCGACCAACCTGATACGGTCGGTGTGCAACGGGATTGTTAGACCGTACCTCACAGATCGCTTATGATCAATTTATTCTCGCATATCTAGAAGTTTAAGCCATGTCACTCACTGAGTTAATTCTTCTGGTCAACAATCTGAGCCAGACAGACAAATTATCACTCTTCAAACTCCTAGCTGCACAAATCCCGGATGCTGAACTACAGGTTATCTTTTCCGCATCAGAGTATCCGATTTGGTCGCCCTACGATGCCACGGAAGCCGCCAATATTCTGATGCATATGATTCAGGATGACCGAGAGGCATCTACCCATGCCTAGTACAGTCGAATTTCCCCTTTCCGACGATGAAGCATTACCCACGATTCCCATCACTCTGAGTCATGCAGGCCTTTCTGTTTCTGCGAATGCCCTGCTGGATACCGGATCTACGGTCAATCTATTACCTTACGACATCGGGCCGCAATTGGGTGCAATTTGGGAGGAACAAACTGTCCGCTTGCCATTGGCCGGAAATCTTGCAAGGGTTGAAGCACGAGGGTTATTTGTGTATGTTCAAATTGGGAATTTGGAACCTGTTCGTCTAGCCTTTGCTTGGGCAAAAACCTCTCAGATACCCTTAATTCTTGGGCAAACGAACTTTTTTCGAGAATTTGATGTCTGTTTTCAACGATCGCGATGCACGATCGAAATTATCCGCTTCTAATAAGGGTCGATGTGTTTTGGGTGGGATCGCGCTTTTGGTTAGTGTTGATAGAGAAAAGCAATGCTGGGTTTCCTGCCGTCAACCCAGCCTACGGAGATAAACGATCGCACTAAAAACGAGGTTGCTGACACTGAATGCTAGGATCTAAAATTCGAGTACTGAGGCACATCCGATATATATACGATTCATTACGCATTCTTTGCATATCCAGTTTAGATTTTTCGATTTTACCATCCGTATAACCCCAATCATAGCAGTTACGACTGCGTTCATTTTCTGATGTATTGTTGTGTGTACCTCCATTAAAACCTGCCGACCAACCACTGGAGTAGGCTGTTTTCATAGAGGAATTATTTTGGCAACTTCCACGTCTATTGGAAGATTGTGCTTGTATTACCAAGTTGCTATTTCCGGCTAATACAGAAGTCATGATAGTTGTAGTTATCAATAATTTATGAAATTTGTTCATGATTATTTCCTTTGATGTAATCCCGCCTAACGGCTAAGTTGAGCGGCGGCTAATTTCTGTTGCATCGTCACCAACCTCTTTTCTCTGTCCGCTCCAACGTGTTGTTAGACCGTGTTTTTGAGACAAGTTTACAACTTCTCTGCCGCCTTCCTCTTGTTGCTTTTGTAAGTCAGCAAAGATGGCTTTCAAGTCATGATTGAATGACCGAGAATACTCTTCACGAATTCTGTGAATCTCTTCGACAATTTCATCTTGAAACATAATCAACCTCCTAGAAGTTCATAAGGTGTACAAAGAATCGGTAACTGATATCCAAGATCAAGGCTAATCTCCGCCAATTTTCCCTGTATTTGAGCATTGGCAATGTGCTTGCAATTCCATGTCAGCAGATAATCCATGCCGTGAACAGTCGCGACCGCGATATGAACAGCATCAACATCAGCTTTTGTTGGAAGGTTGCTACGTTCCAAAAATCGCTCTGCTAAATCGAGTACATTTTGATTCAAGTCGAGTAAAGATAGATTACCGAGAATTTCTAGTCGTTGAGACGCGATCGCGACATCGCCTTGTGAGGTTTCTTTTACAACCGCTTGTGAGGAGTAGAGTTGGAAGTCACCGCGGCGTGTATTCCACCACTCTCTCGTTATTTCAATATTAGCCGCCACAATAATATCTCTGCTCGGTCGAGCGGTAAGGTAGCCTAAGATACTGGTTTCAATATAGACGGTTTCGCTCACAGAAATCTAGAAAATCTCTCCAATCCCTATCCCACCAGATTTACTCTTGTTTCCGAGGGTGTTGGGTTTCCTGAGCGTCAACCCAGCCTACAAGATCGGCGATCGCACTGATACATAACAAAATTGTAGCTGATCCCAAGGGTCAGACTTATTCTTGCGTAGGGGTAATTCATGAATTACCCCTAATTTTAACTGGCCAAACCTTGATCTTCACACTGCTACGCCTTGGAGGCAGACAAGTGGGGGACGTACATTAAAATAAAAGTAAGTTTGATGTTAGACATTGTACAACTATTTGTTTTGTCTTCCCACTACTATATGTTAATAACTGAAGTCCAATTCCTGCCATCCCAGTAAATAATCCAGGTAACAGTAATTCACCTTCTTGAGTTGAAAAAAGGCGGTAAGATTTTTGGTTTAAAGCTCTTTTCAGACTTAATTCTACTATTTGCTGGGCAAACAGATCCCATTTATCTCCCATGTCAAAATCACTGGCCAATTTCAAAATAGCTGCTCTACCAAAGCTTCCACAACAGAGATGATCGACACCTGTATCTTGTTTTGCGGTAGTTTCAAGAGCTATTTCTATCTCTGTGGCTATTTGCTCATCCCATATCCCTGATTCTTTGAGACAAAGACGACTCAAGGCAATACCAGGAGCGCCATGACACCAACTGTTCATAAATTTTGTCGGTTCAGAACTGGAGCGAAAATCTGGCCAATTTCTTTTTTCAAGACAAAAGACAGAGCGTTCGTAAACTAAACCTTTTTGAATAGCAGTAAAAAAACGATCATCTTCCGTCAGTTGATATAAACGAGCTAAAGCAGCAATAATCCCAGAAACACCATGAGAAAAACCTGTTAGGGGCTTTTTATCTCTTAAGGTCAACCATCCACCATCTTCCATTTGTTGAGAAATCAAATGCTCCCCACATATAATAGCTAAATCTAAAGGTTTTTGAGATGACAAATTTTTTCTTTCAACATCTTGAGCTATTGATAAAAGTGGGCCAATCAAACCAGCGCAACCGCTAATTAAATCACATTCTTGATCTTTATTGATACGTTCTGAGGTAAGACAATCTATAATCTTTTGAGTGACTCTTTCATAGTTAGGAAATTCTTCATCAATAGGGTTGATTTCTAACTGGTTTAGAATCTGGAGTGTTAAAAGGATTCCACCAGTTCCTGATAACCCAAGAGGTTGATCTCGTAGGTAACGAAATAAAAGAAAACCATCTTTTGATTTAACAATATCTAATATCTGAGCAACAGAACCACGAATATCGTTAACTAAAGATTCTTGATATTCTAAATCAGAGTTTTGTTGTCTGAAAAAATGAGTTAAGGCGGCAAAAAGTAAAGCAATGCCACAACGACCTCCATAGAGGGAAAGACCAACTAAACCAAAGTTAAATTTTTCTTGATCTTGTCCGATGTCTATACCTAACCATTCAGGATAGCCACGCTGATCTCTTATTGCTTGTTGCTGTAATTGTTTGGCGATACGAATTACTTCATCAAGTTTATAGTCACTACTTGAGAAAGTATTAGATATATTAATTTGTTCTGTCGGAATTTCTAGAGAACTAACTTTAATTTGCTTGGCTTCTATTGCTCCTTTAATTAATTGTATTTGAAAATTAATTTCATCAATTGAGAGTTCTTCTAACCGTCTTCGACAAGCCAATAGACCAGAGGTATCTAAAAAACGCTCAATATTGTGCAAGCCGTCAGATAAGGTTAAGGTATCACTATCAATTAAATGTTCAAAAAATGGAATGTCGAATTGTTCCATTTGTCTTAGTTCAGCCTCAAAAACCGCCCAATTGATCGGTTTTTCGGTGGACAAAACATAACTACGAGCAAGTTGTTCTAGTTTAAGACTGTAGGCTATTGCATTTTTTAAGGAAGCAGGTTCTAAACACTGAAGTTGAATGAGAAAGTAAATACGAGTAGCACGAAGAACAATCCGACGGGGTAAGCCAGCAAAATCTCTAAGTATAGAATTTGAATCTAACCATGCCTGACGATAATCAAGAAATTGCTGCATTTGTATGCGAAATCCTTCGCACAGTTCCCCTTGAAATTCTTTGAGACGATTGGAACCGCCGATAAGGAAAGGAGAGCTAGTGGGTACGTCAACGGGTGTCTCTACTTCTCCCCAAAACATTCCATCACTATTAATCCCTAACCATCCAGGTTGTTCAATATAAGAACTTTTAGGAGGTATTATACCTAAAGCACTAATATCAACTGCATGAGCTTTTCGACCTATAAATAGCCATTGCGGTAACAAGCCAATACGTAAAACTGAGCTTCCCATTGACTCTTGTAAACTGCTAATAGCAATGTCATCATTATTAGTATGATTGCCAACATCGCCTTCTAAAAGAGTCTCAGTATCAATAAGTATCAACTGCTCTCCAGACGCAATTAAGTTTTCATGGTGACAATCTGTACAACCCAATATATGAAGAACTGCCATCAATCGGCCTGCATTCTTATAAAAATTACTTAATTCTTGATCATTAACACAGGGACGATGTTCCACAAACTCCATGAAACCAAATCCTTGCCGAGGAAGGATTTTCAAAGCCCGAAATATATTTTCTCCAATCTGTTGATTGATGATACCAAGCAATCTTTGATAGACAGAATCTACATTCATGTCTTTGGGTTTATATACTACTTTTTTAGGCGTTTCCTCTTTATGGTCTGATTCTTTAAAGTGTAGGACTGCAACAGAACGCCCCCCTCGATGAAAATCACTCATTCCTTGTTGAATGTCACTTATTTTGGCATTGATTGAAATATTAAAGCAAGTCTCTAACTCTTGTCGGCTTTCATGAATACGCTTTAATAGTTCAACACTTGATTCTAGCCACAATTCTACTACTGTTGCCAACAAGCGTCCTAAAACAGGATATATCGTTAATATCTTTTCAAGACCATCCTTAAGATTATCTTGAATAAATGTTAAGTAAGCTTCCCTTATTGGCAGTCCACTACCATCACCATTATCTCCTAGATGAGCTAACAGTATTTGACCAGGGGTTCGACCTTTGTGAAATTCCTCCCACAGAACTTTCTCACTTAATTGACAAAGACGGGTAAGTAGTGTTTCTGTTAGACTGTTCACAGCATCATCACTAACTGCCTCTAAGAAATCTGGGGACAAACGCTGTTTAAGCTCAGTCACTCCCCAATCACATAAAGGCAACCAGAGTTCTTCAAAAGGTAAAGGCTGAGACTTTGTAGAATACTTGTTTGTGCTTTTTTCTTGACTAAAACTACTTCCAGCCACCAAGAGAACTTGACGCAAACAAGTCAAAAAATCTAACCAACTTGGATGGGCGGGAACCGCGTCTTCAGGAGGATTTAAAGCCCATAGAGCTTGATTAGGGGTATAGCCTGACCATGCTAAACGCTTAATAAAGTTCTCAGTCTGATTAGGGGCAACAATCTTGCTCCATTCATGAAGCTGCTGTGATTCGTCAACGTACTCGCTCAAATTCACGACTTGAGAGTAATCTAAACGATGCCGGAGAGTCCAGCCCTCCTTGGCTAGAAGTTTTGGTAAACTTTTAGGCTTGCTCATTGCTCGTTTTTAATGCATTTTATGAATGCAGTGCAACCATTGCTTGGGCAAGCATTCTTTGAGCAATTCGTGTCTGTATAAATTAGGGAATTTTCAATTTCATAATCACTGATCTCATTAACATTCTCAGACCAGGTATTAATTCCCCAGAATGTTTCTTGAGTTGTTAGGTTCAATTCAATCCAGTCCTGTTTAGTAACTCTTAATGTTTCTTGCAAAACGGGGTCAGCTTTGATTTTTTGAAGGACATTGGCTAATTGCGTTGCATTCATTTTGATGATTCCTCATTGAACAGATGGTGGAGAAGGTAAGTTGGATTTACAAGTAAAATGTAACAATATGTCCCACAGTGTTATTGTTGTCTGGAAGGCCGCAAAACAAGCAAGCTGATTGGTTGATTATGCTACGTTAAGATTTGTTAAATTAAGTGGCCACATTTTTGGTACGAGGGACAATTATTAAAGGTAGAGCAGTCACCTGGGGAAGTCCAACTATTATTGGGACAACCTCCCATGATCGGCCCTTTAACGATTTCAATCTCTCCATCCGAGAACTCTGGAGCCGATGCAATATTCATCGACGCTTGCAAGGATTCTAACAAAGCTTCTGCATCTAATGCCATGCCTTTTCTTTGGGCAAATTCAGCCACAACAGCCGAAAGGTCATTTACATTTGCAGATATGAAGACACTTCTGAGGTCACGAGCGAGAGTCTCATCTGACTTCACTTCGTTGAGAAATGCTGAAAAAGAACGTGGTGACATTTAGAACCTCCAAGAAATGGAAATCACTGAGTTTAAGTTTAAACCAATCTATAACAGTCGCAAATCAATTGACCGCCCGCTTAACGGACAAGGCTCAGGATCATGGCAATCAATCTACGAAATTGTATCCGGGAACCAAAGCGCTGCGAAATTCGATGCAAGAGGTTCCGCAATTGCTACGAAAACCACAACAAGACCCGTTGATCTCTAGTTCCTCATCGGAGAACTCTGTATCCGATGCAATATTCACGGGCGCCTTCAAGGATTCTATATCTACCACTATGCCTTTCCTGTGTGCAAATTCGGCAACAATTACCGATATTTCATCTTTGTTAACAGATACTAAAGCACTCTTGAGATCACGAGCAAAAGCCTCGTCTGACTTCACTTCGTTGAGAAATGCTGCAAAAGAACGTGTTGACATTTTAGAACCTCCAAAAAAATGGCAGTGACTGGGCATTAACTAAACTAAGTAACCCAAGTTACGGGTAATAGTGGGAAAAAGTCATAGCTATATTATATATTATGCGGAAATTTTCCGTACATAGCACCAAATACACCAGCAATTCTCATTTTAAGGTTTCATGACATAAAAGGCCTTATAACAAGAGGGTTGTACAATTCTTAACAATTTTAGTGATCGCTGAAACGGCGCAAAATCGTTCTGAATTTATTTTTGCTGCAAATACACATTTTTAAAAGAATCTTTCTGTATATTACGCTCAAATAGAGCGATCGCAAGAAGTTTTCCGTATAATATTACGATAAGCGTGTTATGCCGATTAGCGTACTCTGTGATGAACCCTCCCCCACCCCGAGAACTCCTAGACGTAGTGCGAGAGACGAGAGCCGCCCTACCGCATTACTCCTACCGCACCGAACAAACATATCTGGACTGGATGAAGCGTTATCTGCTCTTCCATCAGAAAAAACATCCCCGTGAAATGGGGGAAGAAGAGATCAAATCCTTTTTGAGCCATCTTGCCGTTGACAAAAACGTTGCCGCCGCCACCCAAAACCAAGCCCTCAACGCCATCCTTTTCCTTTATCGGGAAGTTCTTAAAATTGAACTGGGTAATATCGGTGCATATTTACGGGCAAAACGCTCCAAACGTCTGCCCACCGTCCTCACCAAAAAAGTAAAAATGGCTGATGATTTTAGCGATCGCACAAAAAGATGCGATCGCTGCTCAGGTCATTCTCAACCCACCAAAGTTAGGATTGCTCATCGAAGAAATTAAATCTCTTGAGAAGCAATTACTGAGCTTGGGGGTTGAGAGTCGAAGTTACCCCTTAAATGAGCTAATCGCCTTTAGCTCGGCTTTTATGACGATGAAAGCCATTGCCAGCAACT
>VYMC01000322.1_pt1 | contig 19054 bp, 16 predicted proteins | sample 5115301 | NCBI WGS metagenome assembly VYMC01 (sample SAMN12291802, study PRJNA351875) | freshwater metagenome | isolation source: freshwater lake | place: USA: Michigan, Wintergreen Lake | collected 2013-08-08 | reverse complement strand
AGTTTAAAGAGGAATGGCAAGGAGAAGAACCAGAGGTATATGTAATGGACGCAGCTTTTTATACTCAAGAAAACCTCAGTGACTTTCAGTATAGTATCAAATGGATTAGCCGAGTCCCATTAACTATTAAAGCAGCCCAAGAATTAACCCAAACTTTATTACCAGAACAGTTTAGTAATAGTAATCTTGAGCAAGGCTATCGATTTTGTTCTGTTTGTAATGAATATGCAGGCATTAAACAATTATGGGTTGTGGTAGAAAGTGATGAACGCAAACAAGCAGATATTAAAGCATTACCGTCTCGTATTGAAAAATCTTTGGCAGCGAACATTAAAAGTCTTAAAAGATTAAAAAGTAAAGAGTTTGCTTGTGAAGCAGATGCTTTGAGTGCAGCGGCCGACTTTGAAAAAACTCTCAAATACCACCTACTGAGGGAATTAAAAATTATTACCAAACCCCATTACCAAAGTCGAGGAAGACCCCGACCTGATGAGAAAATCAGTCATTATACTTATCATATTCAAGCCACTTTAATCGAAAATGAAATCGTTATCAAAAATCATCGTAATCAAGCAGGGCGTTTTATCTTAGCAACTAACTTATTAGATAAAGAAACAAACTTGACTACCGATACTACTACAAAATTAGATGAGGAAAAGTGGACTCCTGAACTTATTTTGAAGGAGTATAAAGCTCAACAAACTACGGAACGAGGATTTCGTTTTCTCAAAGATCCTCTATTCTTTGTTTCACGGGTCTTTCTTAAGAATACTAAACGAATTATGGCCCTGGCCATGATTATGACCCTGGCTCTCATGGTCTATAGTTTGGGACAACGCCAACTTAAACGAGCATTAGAAGTTACTCATTCTACTCTCCCTAATCAAAAAGGTAAGCCTACTGCTCGACCTACTTTACGATGGATTCTTCAATGTTTCCAGTCCATTCATCTTGTATTTGTTAATGGAATTAAATCTGTGATTAAACTCACCAATAGACAACAGCTCATTTTGCAGTTCCTTGGTTCTTCTTGTCACCAATATTATTTTTTATCTTAAATAACCTGCTGAATGTGGGATAAAAGAGAACGATAAGCTTTTATAGTAGCTTGTGCGGTTTTTTGCCAAGAGAATTTTGCCGCTTGTTTTTTTCCTTTAGTGATTAATTCTTGACGGAGAGAGCTATCACTAATCACCTGATAGATTGCCGCAGCAATTTCTAGGGGATTATCGGGATTAATTAATATTGCAGAGTCTCCGGTGACTTCGGGTAAGGATGCAGTATTAGCAGTTACCACGGGACAACCTAAAGTCATCGCTTCTAAAACTGGTAATCCAAAACCTTCATAAAAAGAAGGATAGACAAAAACATCGGCTTTTTGATAATAATCCGCAACTAAGTCATCAGCAAGATAATCAAGATGTTGGATACTATTTCGAAAGGGAGACTGAGATATTTTATCGAAAATTGGTTCATACTTCCATCCTTTTTTGCCAATCAGAATCAGATTATGGTCTAATTTATACCTGTCTTTGAGATAGTTAAAAGCAGTGATAAGATTAATAATATTTTTTCGTGGTTCTAGGGTACTAACAAAGAGTAAATAGGGTTTAGTGATGGTTAGAGATGAGGGAGAATTGGGGAGGGAAGAATAACGACTTGCGAGGGGAGTAACAAAAATTTTCTCTGGGGTTACATCTAAATATTCGATAATATCTCGTTTGGTACTTGCAGAGTTAGCAATAACTAAATCTGTCCATTGTAGAGATTGTTTAATCCGTTGGGTATAGGTTTTGACAATCCCCGTGACAAACTCAGGATATTTAATAAAAGTAACATCATGAATAGTCATAACTTTGCGACTCTGACCACAAGGATACACCACATGATCCAATCCGTGGAGAATATCGGGAGAATCAAGAAAGTTTTCTAGATAGGGAATTAGAGGATTAGGAAATCGGGTTAAGATATTGCTAAGACTGACGGGAATTGGTAAACATTTAACCTCTGGATAGGATTGCAGTTTTTCGGGGATAGAAAGATTACCCCGCAGCCAGTTTTTTACCGATGGTTGAAAACAAAGAGACAGGGAAAAGTTTTCTTGGTTTTGTAATTTAGCTAATTCGGCAATCAGATGATAAGCATATAATCCAATTCCACTAGGATTTTGTCTTATCGGTGTACCATCAACTAAAATTTTGAGCATTTGCGGTTAGATGAGATTGACGGGATAGATATTTTAAAAATTACACATTCAATTGTCAATTTTGCTAGGTTATACCATTTTTCTTTATTCGCGTCACAACGAATGAAGGTTTGGCAAGCATTCGAGCGTGGATGTCTGTCATGGATTTAGAAATTTGGTATTAGGACAAGATTAAAACCGGCAACTTCTGTTAATGTTAGAGTTTATGCCACTTCCGAACTACAATCTTTAGCAAGTTGAGCAATCTTTGAGCGCACTGGATGCTTATCGGTGTCTAATTATCTACTAGAGATCGCTGCCGGTCTGTCCCTCTCGGAAGTAAAGCTGATATAATTGACAGCTAGGCTGGGCTAGATCGCCTTTCAACTGAATTAAACCCATACTTTCCAGTTTATAGGCAGTAATCGGTTCTAATCGCGCTCCCTTATCGTAAGAATTAACCACTTCCCCCATCGCTGTCAATAATTCCGGCTGTTTTTGCAGATTATCCCAGTGATGACGCAGGTGTGCCGCATAAATTCCCCCTTGGGTAGCAGCATTAGGGAGAATATTTTTTTCCCCGCGCACCTGCGCTTCCAGGGCCAAACGACTAAGATAGGGATGACCAGAGACTAAGGCAATTAAATCCCCAATAAAACGCTGATTATCCTCATTTTTAGGCAATCCGTAGCTACTAGCCAAGTTTTCCAGTTGTTCGAGACTAAAACCAGGTAATTTAATCGCACGACCGACATTAAAGGGAGATTGATTAGCGTCCAATTGAATATAGATTTCCGTGGAATTAGCAATCGCTAACCGCAAATTTTGCCAGATTTCCAAATTATTAGCTTCTTCGTGCCAACAGCGCAAAAGTGGCAGAAAATCCCTAGCGATGTCAGGATACTCGAAAATTCTGTCTAAATTATCTAGGGCCAAAAAGAGAGGCCTGTTAATCTGTTCCAAAAGATAGGACTGAAAATAGGTTTGACAACTGATTAAACTGCCAAATAGTTCCTCATCCCAATATTCATCTAATTGAGGCTTTAAACCCAATTCTCGGCTGACATTTGCCGAAAACCAGCGACAAAATCGGTCTAAACTAGCAAACATCGCCTTTTCTGCCACTTGACAATTAATATAAACTGTGCTGTGTCCCCAACTATCTGCCTGAGCGAGCAGATGTTTAAGGAGAGAAGTTTTACCAGTCTTTTCAGGGGATTTAATGCGAATGAGTGACCCCGGACGATTAATTTCTTGATAACAGTCGCTTTCGACGGGAGGGCGGCTAATATAAGTATCTATAACTGATTTTTCTGCTAGTATCGGGGCGGGTTGATTTCTCCATTCAGGATATTTGATATCTTTGAACCATTCTCGGAGGATTTGGAACTTACCCGGCCCTTTACTACCTAATTCGAGTTCGGGACAGCCATTATCTTTATCTCCCGAGAAATAGCTATAGATTTTAGTCATCTGTTTTTTATAGGTTTCATGGCTGGCAGCCTCGGCCATTTCCCAAATTTCCTCATCCGGTTTGCGCCAATTTTCGTAGGCAAAACGAACCCAAAAAATCTCCTTTAATTTGCCTTGAACACCGTATTCTCTAGCTAGATGTTTAAGAAACTCGTCCCATCCCTGTGGTTTCATCCCGTTCTACTTTATTCTACTTATTTCCCTTTTTTTCCATGTTAACCCCTTTTTCCCTCTTGGCAATGGGACTGACATCCGAGCGGGAAAACTCTCATTTATGCAAGTGAGTAATTATACTTGTCCCTAAAACTGGTTTCTAGCAAGGCTTTCAAAATAGCTTGACATAAAACCTGATTTAGGGGTTACAAAGGTGAGATGCTCCCGGATGGTGTCTAAGGGAGTAAAACCATGAAAATCTCGTTAACCTTGTTTGTTGTGGCCTCCTTGCTGTTAGGTTCTCCTCCTCACACTTTAGCGGTTCATAGTCAAGATAACCATTTTGACCATTCCTCTTGGCCGCTAATTTTACAAAACCGTGACTGTAAGGGTGATAAGGACGATGATTGCAATTAGTCCTGATTATCTCGGTTAAGGTTGTTAGTCTATATCCCCCACCGATGAAAAAATCGTGGTCGGGATTTTTTTTATGAAGTCGCCTGTAATTCCTCTAAACGTGCTAAAACTTCGGCGCTGTGAATAGCAGGATTTACCCCTAAATAAATCTCTTTTAAAATCCCATCGGGATCGATAAGATAGGTATGACGCAGGGAAACATAACCCATCCAAGAACCATAGGCTTTACTAACATCTCCAGTGGTATCTGCTAGTAAGGGAAATTTTAAACCCTCCTAGTCACAAAATTCCGCATGAGAATCGACATCATCGGCACTTACCCCTAAAACTTGCGTATTTTTAGCCATATATTTCGGCAAATCCTGCTGAAAACGCCGCGCTTCTAGGGTACAGCCAGGGGTAAAATCCTTGGGATAAAAATACAAAACTACCCATTTACCCCGATAGTCCGATAGGGAAATATTCCCTTCTCCCGTGTTAGTCGGTAGGGTAAAATCGGGTGCCGGTTGATTTAAAGGGGGTTGGGGGCCGCCTAAAGCGTTAGCATCGGGAATAAGGGCAAAAAATGCCAGAATTACTGCAATTAAAAAACTCAAAAGTTGACGACGAGACATAAATTTAAGTTGTCGGGTGGGTTAGATGAGGCAACTTGCCTCTATGGTTTTTTTTCATCTAAACTTGCGAGGGAAATTCTAACACAAGCCTTGATTCCTTGCCAGTCACGCTCTGATAAATGTCCAATCACAGCTAAATTTGCAGATGGTGGCAAAGTTACGATAAAACAACGAAATATCGAAGCGACCCGTAACCCGGCCGAGACCCAATCCTGAAGCGCATAATCAGTAATTCCTAGAACTTTTGACTGAGTTGTGATCAGTCCAACTATTACATCAGGTCGAAGAGAGTGGTAAGTCTCTGATGACAAAACCACAGCAGGACGGCGCTTAATTCCTGTCACACCGGGAAAATCAACTGTCACCACATCTCCAGGGGAAAACGTCACCAATTAACCCCCCTCCACATCAGAGAAAGTTTTGGCCGCATAGTTTAGGGAAAAATTGACAAGATCGATCTGATCCTCCTCAGTCCAAGTATCATTTTGATCGATCGATGGTTGTTGTTGTTGGCCGACAAGTTGATTGAGAATGATTGTGGCCAACCGCAAACGTTCCCCAGATGATAAGTGACAGACCACTTGATTATAAACTTCTTGGGCAGTAGTGGGCATAACAAAAAACTGATGACTGAATGCTTCTAGCTTAATATTCTTTACATAACTTGACAAGAAAAGGGCGAGGTAAAGGGGGAAAATAGATCGAGCTTGTCTTCATCTGCCTAACGATCATGTCTATTGTCACCCTTAACCCCCTTCAATCCCATCAAGATTTAGTCATCGATCCAGCCAAAATCACGGGATTACGGGGAAAAATCACTATCCCCGGCGATAAATCCATATCTCATCGCTCCCTGATGTTAGGAGCGATCGCCGAAGGAGAAACCGTTATTCATGGGTTATTATTAGGCGAAGATCCCCGCAGTACCGCTAGTTGTTTTCGTGCCATGGGTGTGGAAATTTCCCAACTCAACAGCGAGAAAGTGATCGTCAAAGGTAGGGGTTTAGGCAATCTTGAGGAACCCTTAGAAATCCTCGATGCGGGCAATTCCGGCACGACGATCCGCTTAATGTTAGGATTATTGGCTGGTCATCAGGACCGTTTTTTTGTCGTTACCGGTGATGCTTCCCTGCGATCGCGTCCCATGTCCCGGGTGGTGAAACCCCTCAAAGAAATGGGGGCGCAAATTTGGGGCAGAAAAGCTAATTCTTTGGCTCCTTTAGCCGTTTCTGGGGAATATCTGCAACCGATCCACTACTATTCTCCCGTTGCTTCTGCACAGGTGAAATCCTGTCTTCTCCTCGCAGGACTCTTAACCGAGGGGAAAACCACGATCACGGAACCCGCTTTATCTCGCGATCACAGTGAACGGATGCTGCGCGCTTTTGGGGCAAATATTGAGGTGGATGGGGAGACTAATAGCGTCACGGTGACGGGTTATCCCACTTTAACCGGACAAACGGTGATTGTACCAGGGGATATCAGTTCGGCAGCTTTTTGGTTGGTAGCAGGGGCAATCGTGCCTAATTCCGAGTTATTAATCGAAAATGTGGGAATAAACCCGACTAGAACCGGAGTTTTACAGGTTTTACAGGCAATGGGAGCCGATATCACCCTCGAAAATCAACGGGTGGTGGCGGAGGAACCGGTGGCGGATCTGCGGGTGAAATCCAGTCCACTACAGGCAACCACGATCGCCGGTGAGATTATACCCCGTCTGATCGATGAAATTCCGATTTTGGCAGTAGCGGCAGTTTTTGCCCAAGGAACGACAATTATCAAGGATGCCGAGGAATTACGGGTGAAGGAAAGCGATCGCCTGACGGTGATGGCCACCCAACTCGAGCGCCTAGGGGCAAAAGTAAGGGAATTACCCGATGGTTTAGAGATTACCGGCGGTACAGGCCTATTCGGCACGGAAGTGGACAGTTTTACCGATCATCGCATTGCCATGAGTCTAGCGATCGCTGCCCTCAATTCCCGTCAACCCACCACTATCCATCGCGCTGAAGCGGCCAGCATTTCCTACCCCGATTTTTTCAGCACCTTAAAGCAAATTTGTCAAGAGTAGAAATATTAAGTTTTTCTGCGAACGGGCGAGGGGTAACTGGTACATTTGCAGAAATACCGAAAATCGGCAATTATCACCGAAAAACTAATGCGCTCTGGGGTTTGGGGGATTCTACCCCCCAAAGGCTTGGATTGAGTGGTAAAATCGGAGGCAATGACCAATTTTAGAAGATAGTTCCCCTTTAAAAATCCCAACTCAGTAGATTGACAAAAATGAGATGCAGCCTTTAAATACGTCTTAGCTTAAATCTTCTGATAGTTTTAAAATTGGCAGCGTACCGGGCCACCTGTGTGATCATCAAGTTCATCGATCGAAATAGCGAAAAATAGAAGCTTCCCTAATGCAAATTTTCCTGAAAAATATCTCCCTATCTACTCCACCCCCCTCTTCTCTTCCCCACCAATAATGGAAATCATCGCCCAATTAGAGAAAGTTTCCTATATTTATCCCGAATCCTCCAATCTAGTGCTGAAAAATATCTCTTTAGCAATTCATCGAGGAGAATTTTTAGGTATTATCGGACCCACAGGTGCGGGAAAAACTACTCTCTGTTTAACTCTTAACGGTATTGTCCCCCAATTTTACGGAGGGCGTTTTTTTGGTTATGCAACAGTAGCCGGTTTAGACACTTTAACCCATCCCGTTAGCACCTTGGCCCGCTATGTGGGGGCAGTATTTGAAGATCCCGAAACGCAACTTTTAGCCACTTCGATAGAAAATGAAATCGCTTTTACCCTAGAAAATTTACGGCTACCGCGAGAGGAAATTAAAGCGCGTATTCCCAAAGTTTTAGCGGCAGTCCGGTTAGAGGGAATGGAAAAAAAATCCCCAGGGGAACTATCGGGAGGACAAAAACAACGATTAGCGATCGCCGCCGCCCTTGCAGTTCAGCCCGCTTTGTTAATTCTCGATGAACCCACCTCCCAACTGGATCCAGTAGGATCCCAAGAAGTTTTCGCCACCATTAAGGAATTAAATCGCCATCTCGGGGTCACTATTGTGATGGTCTCCCACGCAGCCGAGGAAATGGCCGAATATGCCGATCGCCTGGTACTATTAAGGGATGGTGCGATCAAAGCTATGGGAACCCCAGCAGAGATCTACTCCCAAGTACAACTTTTACAGGAAAATGCCCTGCGTCCCCCGCAAGTGGCCACTACTTTTGCTTTGATCGAGCAGAAAATCGGGGCGAACGAGTCCATTCCTGTTACCCTAGACCGCAGTTTTGCCCGTTTAAACGAGCTTAAATCCTTTTGCCATCAAATCACCCCAACCCCTCACTTATCGTCGGTTCCTGACCCAATAAAACCCATACTGAGGGTAAAAAATCTCTGCCACACCTATCCCGATGGTACTACCGCCCTGCGGGATGTGTGCCTCGATATTGCCGAAGGGGAATATTTGCTGATTATCGGTCAAAATGGCGCAGGGAAAAGCACTTTAGTCAAGCATTTTCTCAATCTTCTCTCGGCCACCAGCGGTCAAGTTATGATTGATGGACGTTCGATCAGTAGCTTTTCTGTCAGTGATTTAGCCCGTTCGATCGGTTATGTAGCCCAAAATCCCGATAATCAGATTTTTAACACCACTGTGGAGAAAGAAGTATCATTTGCCCTGACTAATCTCGGTTATTCTCCAGAAATCGTCACCCAACGCACGGAAGCAAGTCTAGAAGCCATGGGATTACTGGAATATCGCTCCTATCATCCTCTCTCCTTAGCGAAAGGCGATCGAGCGCGGGTAGTGATTGCGGCAATTTTAGCCATGGAACCGCGTATAGTGGTCTTTGATGAACCCACCACCGGCCAAGATTACCAAGGGGCTAAGGCGATTTTAGAGGTGAGTCGTCAATTACACCAGATGGGCAAAACCGTGATTGTGATCACCCATCACCTCTATTTAATGCCAGAATACGCCGAAAGAGTAATTATTATGGGTCAAGGAACTATCCTTTTAGATGCCCCAATCCGACAAGCTTACCATCAAACCTATCTCTTAGCCAAAACCTATCTAACTCCTCCCCAAGCAGTTTTATTAGCACAAAAGTTAGGACAACTTTCTGATTATCCTAATTCCCTTTTAACCCCCCAGGAAATTGCCAATTGTTTTCAGAGGATTTAAGTAGGGTTTGCTGAAAAAGTTTTTTTGTGGGGGCAGGGTGTAGGGTGTGGGGTTTTACCGATAAGGTACTTTTTGCGGTAAAAAAAAGTCTAAAAACCTTGTTGGATAAGGTTTTTAGATTTATTCAGCCAACCCTATTTAACTGTTTCTAAGATTAACTTCGATCGCTTAACATTATCAGGTACAGGAATCGGATAATCGCCATTAAAACAAGCAGTACAGAAGGTTTTCGGATCTTCTTTTGTTGCTGTTAACATTGCATCATGACTGAGATAAGCTAAACTATCCACCCCGATTTGTGCCTGAATTTCCGCCACCGATTTAGTTGCCGCAATTAATTGCTCTTGATTATCCGTATCAATGCCATAAAAACAAGGATGGGTCACTGGAGGTGAAGATATTCTCATGTGAACTTCTCTTGCTCCAGCATCGCGTAAAGCTTTAACTAATTTCCGGCTCGTGGTTCCCCGCACGATCGAATCATCAACAATAATAACTCTTTTTCCCTGTAAAACATCCTTTAAAGGATTCAATTTCATCTTAATTCCCGACTCTCTCATGTGTTGGGTTGGTTGAATAAAAGTCCGTCCCACATAACGATTTTTAATCAATCCTTCTGCGTAGGGAATATCAGAAATGCGCGAAAATCCGATCGCAGCTGGAATACCTGAATCGGGAACTCCCATCACCATATCTGCTTCTACTGGCGACTCTTTAGCTAATCGTTCCCCCAACCGTACCCGATAAGTATATAGGGATTCCTCGTGAACAATGCTATCGGGACGGGCAAAATAAATCATCTCAAAAACGCATAATTTTTTCTCTGGTTTCATCGCCCAATCCACCGAAGATAAGCCATCTTCACTAATCCAAGCTAATTCCCCCGGTTGCACATCCCGCAGATAATCGGCCCCAATAATATCTAATCCGCAGGTTTCCGAAGCTAAAACATAACGGGGGGGATTGCCTTTTTCTTGCAAAAGCCCAATTACTAAGGGTCTGACACCATTGGGATCCCGTGCCCCGATAATTCCCGTCGGTGTGCCGATAACAAGGCTATAAGCCCCGCTACAATAGCTAAAGGCATCGATCGCCGCTTCTATCCAATCCTTGCCACTATCCACCTCCTGGCCGATAGCGACCGCGATCATTTCCGAGTCGGTGGTAGTGACCAAATCACAACCGCGCTTTTCTAATACATTTCTTAACTCAAAAGTATTGACTAAATTGCCGTTATGTGCTAGAGAAAGTTTACCCAAACGGGTTTGGATCACAGCAGGTTGGGCATTGGCGCGACGACTAGAACCAGTGGTAGAGTAACGAGTATGACCGACAGCGTGAGTACCAGGCAGGGTTTTAAGGACAGTTTCATTAAAAACTTGGGAAACTAAGCCCATTTCCTTGTAACAATGCACCGTTTCCCCGTCGTAGGTGGCAATACCTGCCGATTCCTGTCCTCGGTGTTGCAGGGCATAGAGTCCGAAATAGGTCAGTTTTGCTACTTCTTCCTCGGGGGCATAGAGTCCAAAAACTCCACAGGCTTCTTCAGGCTTATCGACGCGGTTCAAGAATAGGGGTGAGTCGGGATGGCTAGACATGAGAGGACTGGGGTTTGGGGCTGCTTTTGATACAAAATCTTAACTTATCTTAATCTCTTTTTAACACTTTCTTCTATGGTGATTTGGCAACAGTTATCAGTTATCCGGGTTAAGTTTCCAACTCCTGACTTGAAAGAGCAGCAATTCTCATTTTGAAATAAATAGAGCATTAACTCCGATTTTGGCATTAAAAATATAGTACACAGTAACTATTTTTCAGAAGAGGTGATCGCTAAAAAAACAATTGGTTGGACAAATTAAGTATAAATACTCAAACAATCAAAGGGGTTGGCTGAGAACGAACGTGGTTAATTCAGGAAGATAGTTCTGTTTTTAGAATAGGGAATTCAAGGGAAATAAAAATTCATAGCACTCTTGAAGAAACTTTATTATTGGCTTTGGCAATAGCACACTCAAGCACTTTGCAGTCGGTTGAAAGTCGGTCATGCAAGGGATTTACTGTTAACTTTTTGCCTTAATTTATAACTCAAAATTCCCAATCAAGCAAAATCTCTGAGAGAATATTATTCAGTTTATCAATTGTATTAGTTTGTAACTTTTCAAGATATTGACCACTTTTGCCAGATCGCTTATGTTTCATAGCTTCCGTAGCTTGAACTGGGTCTGCTTTTCTAATTAGTGATTCAATATTTTTTTCTGAGATTTCTAATTGCAAAAAATGAGATATTTTTTTTATAAATTCTGCTGTATCGTCCGCAAACAAATCATATCTTAGATAGATAGATTCATCTGCTGTTTCGCGCAAGTGTTTATACTGTTTATACAAAGGGATAATCCAGCTTTCAGCACCTCCTAAGACATAATCATCTATCCCTTGCGATTGGATTTCATTTCTTTTTTGGATAAATTCATTTAAAGAAGCATTATTTTTGGGCTTTGGATGAGTAAAGCCGAAGGAAAAGTAAGCGGAAACAAGAACATCTCTTGGATCTCTTAAAAAGAAGATATGCTTAAATCTTTCCCTTCCAGGGAAATCTAAGTATCTCCTTTGAGGTGCATAGATGTTACCGTGTAAAGAATAGAGGTCGCTATAAGCTTTTTCTAAAAAAGCTTCGTAATTTTGTCCTGGATTTATCTTATTTCCTAATGCCGAAATTGAACTAGCATAATCCACAAGTTCATATTGTGAACTCTTCACAAGTACATCAAACAAATTTCCGACAAAACTCGAAGCACATTTATGTGTGGTATAAAAAATTGCTGAACGAGGCTTAGTCAAGTTTTTATCTGCTTGAAGCACCTTGCGTCCTACTACAACATTCTTGAGTTTTGTTTTGGTTCTATCCATTATTCCGCTAAGCTGCATAGATTATTGCCTTTTGACCATTTAACTATTTTTTTAACTATTTTTGGCTCTTTTGGAGTCAGAGTAAGCGCATCTTAACAATCCTTGACAAAACGAACCTTATGTGATTTGCTTACTTGGAGGACGATTCAGGTATATTTGAGTAGAATTTGCCATCTCAATTGCCGTGCCAAAATCGAGCCATTTGGTCGGGTTCGTAACTATCATGATTGACTGGTATCACTTTAAACGACCCCTCTCATTTTGAAACGATTTTGCGTTGTTTCAGCGATCTAGAGATTCGTTAAGAATTATTAACCCCTCTAGGTGCAAGGGTTTTAATGTCATGAAACCTTAAAATGAGAATTGCTGTTGAAAGAGGGTGTGGAGTGTAGGGTGTAGGGAAGGAAACCTCTTTCATCTGTGGTGGTGAAAATTTTTTCATCGGGACTGACTCCTGACTCCTTTCCTAAAGCCTTCTTTCGATCGCTTTTGACCAAACTTGCTGTATAGTTTCTAGACTAACATTAATCGCCGGTTGTTTATTCCGGTCAAGAATCAAAAGATTATCGCTTTTTTCGCTAACTTTGCCGGTTATTTGCCAATAGTCTCCCAATTGTGTCTTTAGATATTCTTCCCAATCTTGCTGATTTTCGGGGGAAACGGAGACGATAATGCAACTAGCTAATTCCCCGAATAACACCGCATCAAAACGGCCCTGATTGTGCCAAGAAAGGTCAATTTTCGCCCCTAATTGACCACTAATACAGCATTCTGCCAGAGCAGTGGCTAAACCTCCCTCCGCGCAATCGTGGGCAGATTTCAGCCAACCGGCGCGAATTCCCCGACGACAGGCCGCTTGTACCTTTCTTTCTAATTCAAAATCAATTACTGGCGGTTTTCCCGTCACCAAACCGTGAATAACGGCTAAATATTCGGAAGCGCCGATAGTTGGCAAAGAGAAACCCAAAATATAGATTAAATCCCCCGCTTTTTGCCAACCTTGGCCGCAAATTTGCCCGATATCTGGGACTAATCCCACCATCCCAATCACAGGAGTCGGATAAATAGACTGGGGGCTGCCAGCTGCATCAACGGTTTCGTTGTACAAAGAGACATTACCCCCAGTCACCGGTGTATTCATTTCCCGACAAGCTTCGGCAATACCCTGACAAGCAGTGGCTAATTGCCAATAACCGATTGAATTCTCTGGACTTCCGAAATTGAGATTATCCGTGACAGCAATGGGGTCAGCACCAACACAGCTAAGGTTTCTGGCCGCTTCTGCCACGGCCAACTTAGCTCCGCTATAGGGATCAAGATAAACATATCGCGGATTACAATCTGTAGTCGCCGCTACACCTCGCCGAGAATTTGCGGGATTAGCACCCAGAGGACGCACGCGAATCACAGCCGCATCGGCCCCTCCGGGGAGAATAACGGTGTTATTCTGGACTTGATGATCATATTGACGATAAACCCAGCGTTTTGAGGCAATCGAGGGACTATCCAGCAGTTTTAATAAAATCTCGTTATAGGATTCGGGAACAGGAATAGTAGCATCTTCCCATAATTGAGCTTTTTGGGCGTATTCTGGCGGTTCTGCCCGTAATTCCCGATGATAGATAGGAGTATTATCCGCTAGGGCTGTGGCAGGAATTTCGGCGGCAATTTCCCCTTTAAATAATATACGGACGATCGGTTCTGCAATTACCTGGCCGGCGACCACAGCCTGAAGTCCCCAACGCTGGAAAATCTCGATTAATTCGCCTTCTCGTCCCGATGCTGCCACAAATAACATTCTTTCTTGGGATTCCGATAGCAGATATTCGTAGGGAACCATCCCAGTTTCCCGGACGGGGATTTTATCCAAGTCTAATTCAATTCCCACCCCTCCCTTGGCCGCCATCTCGGAAGTAGAACAGGTGATCCCAGCAGCCCCCATATCCTGGGCTGCCACCACCGCGCCGGTCTTAAATGCCTCTAAACAAGCTTCTATCAGGGATTTTTCCAGAAAAGGGTCGCCTACTTGCACTGCGGGCCGGTCATCCATAGATTTATCGGTTAATTCCGCGCTGGCAAAACTCGCCCCTCCCATACCGTCCCGACCGGTGGTAGAACCAACGTATAAAACCGGGTTTCCTAGGCCTTTTGCTCCAGATTTAACGATTTCCTCGGTTTCCATTAGCCCTAAAGCCATGGCATTAACGAGGGGGTTGCCATTGTAGGCATTATCAAAGTATATCTCACCGCCCACCGTGGGAACGCCCACACTATTGCCATAATGACTTATTCCTTCCACCACTCCGGCAAAAATGCGACGATTGCGGGCATCTTGCAAGTTACCAAAGCGGAGGGAGTTGAGGATAGCAATGGGACGAGCTCCCATGGTAAAAATATCCCGCAGGATGCCTCCGACTCCGGTAGCGGCACCTTGGAAGGGTTCCACCGCAGAAGGGTGATTATGGGACTCGATTTTAAAGGCTAATCGCAATCCATCGCCTAAATCTACTATTCCGGCATTTTCTCCTGGTCCGACAAGAATTTTTTCGCCGGTGGTGGGGAATTGTTTGAGCAGCGGCCGGGAGTTTTTATAACAGCAGTGTTCCGACCACATCACGCCAAACATTCCTAATTCGGCTTTGTTGGGGTGTCTTCCCAGTCTTTTGACTATTTCTTCGTATTCTTCGGGTTTGATGCCTTCTGAGGCAATTTCTGCGGCAGTGAAGGGGGTAGTCATGGGACAGTGCGATCGAGGGACAAGATTTATTGTATAACGTCTGATGAGATCGAGTTATAATGTTTAGTAAAAGACAAAAAAGTTAAAAGGGTTTGCGCTAGTAAAGTTAAGCTAAAGAAATAGTTTTATTATGAGTTGGGACGAAACTATGGCAGTACAAACAGCTTTATCAATGAAAGCATTATACGATCTGGATTTTGTTCTTTGGGCTTCCAAAACCGCCGAACTTTTAAAGCTAAAAAAGTTTGATGAGGTGGACTGGGAAAATCTGATCGAGGAAGTGGAGTGCATGGGGAAAAGTGACAGAAGGGCTGTAGAGAGTTTATTAACTAGGCTAATCGAACACCTGTCTAGGTTAGCTTATCACAAATCGGAACGGGAGCGAGAACGCAACGTCTGTCACTGGGTAGGAGAAATTGCCAGTTTCCGAACTCGACTAGGAGAGTGGCTAGAAACCACCACTCTCACCAACCATGCGCGGGATTATTTTCAAAAAGCCTACTCGAACGCTCGAAAAACCCTAATACAAGCGAAAACCGTCACTGACGATGCGATTCCTGTGGAGCCTTCTTTCTCCCTCGAACAGGTATTAGATGGGGAATGGTTCCCGATTGCTATCGATTATTACTTCGACGTATAAGGACAAAAAAGTTAAAGATGAATATCAAAGTTATTGTTTGGCAAGAGGATGATTTATGGTGTGCCACCGTTCCAGTTTTCCCCAGTTGTCATATCTGGGGAGAAGGTATAGGGGGTCTCTTGGATTTGGTGGCTAAAATGTATTCTAAGATACATTCCTTCTAGCGAGGGGGTGGAACGAACCACAAAGACACAAACATCGATCCTATGTAAGTTAAACTTATCACACGGAACCTAGAAGGACCCTATAGGAGAAAATCTATCCAACTGCTAAACTAGAGGCATCTTTTTCGCTGATACTGCAGGAAAGTTCCCCGTCAATGGTCACTACGCGATCAATCAAGCCCTGAAACTGTCCGATAATTGGTTTTAGGCATTGTTCTAGATTAATGGCTACTTTGGCCATTTCGATCGCTTCTTGTTCCAGATTATCTAACTCCAGCTGCAGCTGATACACTTGTTTATAACCGTTCAACTCACCGATCATTTTCGAGAAAACCTGTTTTTGTGTATCCTGACACTGTGTAGAGATGAGGAGTAATTATTTATGGAAGCTGGCGGTTCACAACGAGGGATTTCCCCAACTCTGCGGCAAAGTGGTATCGGTTTAATGTTACTGGCATCGGGGGGAATATTAATCTGGTTAATCGCCTGGTTAAGTAATTTTAGCTTTGGGGGACGCAGTTATCGAGCCACCTTCCTTTTTCCTAATGTGGGTGGCCTGATGGTGGGAACCCGCGTCGGTTATCGGGGAGTGAGAATCGGACAAGTGACGGCAATTACCCCAGAACCGGAGGGAGTCGCCGTAGAAGTGGAGATTTCGCCAGCAGATCGCCTAATTCCCAGTAATTCCCTCATCGAAGCCATTCAATCCGGTTTAGTCGGTGAAACCACGATCGATATTACCCCCCTGCAAGCTTTACCCGTCGGTGGTATCAAAGAACCCCCTTTGAGTCCTAACTGCAATGGGGAAGTGATTATCTGTAACGGTTCCCGTTTACAAGGGCAATCGGCGCTAAATGTCAATACCTTGATCAGATCTTTACTGAGAATTTCTAATCTAGTTAGCGATCCCGATATGGTGGCTGGATTTCGTTCCTTCACCCAACGCGCTGCCAATGCCTTGGGGGGACTTGATCGCTTTAGTGGTGAGGCAACCACCGCTTTAAGCGAGGTTCGTCGCAGCGGTACTCTAGGTAAAGTTAATTCGGGGATGAGATCCCTAGAATCCTTACCCCAAGTATCCGGTTCCCTCGATCGCCTTTCTAGTGATCTTTCTGGTGTCGGGGGATTGAGTCAGGAAGCGACTACTTTACTGAGAAGTTTACAGGGAAGTGGCGGCCTGAGAAATTTAGACGCTACCCTAGTGGAGGCCCGAAAAACGCTGCTTTTGGTGGGAGAAACCACCGAAGAACTGCGGGTTTTTTTGGCAGCTAATCAAAATCGTTTAATTGCCACTCTCGATAGTATCAAAACTACCAGCGATCGCCTACAAACTACTCTCGCTGCTTTGGATCCGATTCTGACGCAAGTGCAGAAAAGCCAAATTATCGAGAATTTAAACACTATTTCGGCAAATGCTGTTAAATTAAGCGAAAATTTGGGTAATTTTACTGCTTATCTCTCCGATCCTGCCACTGTTGTCACCCTACAGCAACTCCTCGACTCCTCTCGCGCTGCTTTTACCAATCTTCAGAAAATCACCTCCGATGTGGATGAAATTACTGGTAATCCGCAACTGCGACAGGAAATTATCCGCTTAATTCAAGGTTTAAGTCGTTTGGTTTCTTCTAGCGAACAACTACAGCAGGAATTCGCCCAAGGTCAAGCAATGACAAGAATGGCCGCCCAAATTGCGACAATAGCCCCAAATCCCCCCGCTAATACCCCAGAAAAAGACCAGAAATAAATGATTAAATGTGTTTGAAAAATCACCTTAGTTCCTCATAAAGGAATCCAATCTCAGCGATCAATCCATTCTTCAGCTTCTGTTAATTCCCAGATTAAAATCATTGATTCAGCCCATTGACTAATTGTACCGCTAGGGCGTAACCAAATAATTCCCCAAGTGTGACCTCCCGTGTTCCAATGATCTTTTAAATGATTGGGCATGGTACTTCTATTGTCAGTGATTAACAGTCTCTGGGATAATTCTAAATATTGCAATAAATTAGGATCAAGTGTCCCTAAAAGGCGTGCATCTGCATCACCAACTCGCAAAATATCTATAGTAGAATTGATACGTTGAACCGCTATTTTTAGCTTAGGAGATAAATTTTCATCCAGCAAAAACCGAATTTTCATGCTTTTTGTAAATACTCCTGCTCCTTTTTAATTTTTGCTTTTCTTAAACGATCAATTAAAGGAGATGATGTTTCTAGTCACTGTTGATAATGTTGTTCCCGTTGTCTTTCTAGCTTGACAAGATAGAGATCGATTTGTGCTTGATTGTGATAATAATAGGTCAAAGTGGCATAAATTTTTTCTAAATTTAGAGTTGGTAATTCTTGGAGAATTTCTTGAGGACTATAACCTTGTCGATAGTATTTCAGTACGTCCTCAATGCCAATACGATGTCCTTTTAATTGACAAATTCAAAATAATCTTCTAACTGCATAGGTTGTTACCGATTCAAACCTCAATACTATCCTAGCATATTGTTAAAAAGGTGCCGCAAAATTCAAAATTATTCACCGATTTTAAGTTTATCTGAATATTCAATTTAACCCACCTAGTTTAGATGGGTTAAAAAGATAAAAATAGATTAAGATTGACGTTTGAAAGCAGAACCAATTCCTAATACTCCTAAACTCAATAATCCTAGCATTGATGAAGGTTCGGGAACAGCTATCACTGAGACATTATCCAAAGCAGCTCCCGCATCTGAGTTGCCTAAACCGATAAACTCAAGGGTAGTGGTTGTACTGTTAGCGGTAAAATCCCAAGATTTTGATAGCCATCCCATATTTGAATTGCTTTTTCCTGTTATATCAAAAGAAAAGTCAGCAGAATTTCCTCCTGCACTCACTCTCATCTCTTTAATAGTAGGATTTCCGTTTGGATTACCGGCCAGGTCAAAAGTAACCCGATAGGTAGCACCGATGGTTGTGTTGAATGCTTGCTCAATTGTACCACTCGCAAGTCCCTGTAGATCAATACTTCTAGCACCCTCAGAAGCTTGCCAACCTGTACCATAATCGATTGTTCCTTGGCTAAACGTCCATCCTGTAATTACTGTGGAAACAGCATCAAGTTGTAGAAAAGAATCAGGGTTGACGGTAGCTGTCTCAAAACTGCCATTTTGAATCAAATTTGCTGCTTGTACAGGGGTGACTATCAAAGCACTCATCGCAAAGACAGAGGAAGCAATGGAGAGTTTTAATAAGCTATGCTTACCCCCCCCGAAAATCATTAGTTTTGCTAATCTTTGAGTCATTTTTGAAAATTCCATTCCTAAAAAAATAATTGAAATCATAGCACAGAAAAACTTAAAATAGATTAAGAAATAATTAAATTTTTGGCTCTCTTATTCTTTGTTTGATAAGTATTCGCTTGGTTTTCTTGGATATTGGGAGCAAAATGTTTATACTTGTTACAAATTCTGGGAAGATGGGTTACGACGGATCAGCAATTCTCATTTTGAAAACAAAAGAAGATAAAGTTCTCTTGTTCACATAGAGAACTTCTGTCTAATTATCATTTTTTTTCAAGATAATCATCATAATTAGCTTCAAGAG
>VYMC01000133.1_pt1 | contig 19066 bp, 14 predicted proteins | sample 5115301 | NCBI WGS metagenome assembly VYMC01 (sample SAMN12291802, study PRJNA351875) | freshwater metagenome | isolation source: freshwater lake | place: USA: Michigan, Wintergreen Lake | collected 2013-08-08 | reverse complement strand
ATTAATGACCCACATCATGACAGACATTAGGACAGCGGATAAATCCGCTCGCGTCGCTTTTCCGCCCCGTGTTGAAACGACGGGGCTACCAAGCTCCCGTCTTTTTTCGTGTTTTAATTTCTTGCCAAGTAATTATCTGATCGGGATTTCTTTCGTGATCATCAACCTAAAAAGATTTGATCGTGTTCAAAGATTCGGTAACGTGAGCCTTAACATCTAACATAGAATCAAAAATATGTCTGACGATTCCCTCTTTATCAATGATATAGGTAACTCGTCCGGGGAGGACGAATAAGGTAGCGGGAACACCGAATAATTTCCGCACTTGGTTATCGCTATCACTTAAAAGGGTGAAGGGAAGATTATATTTTTGGGCAAATTGTTGATGAGATTGGGGACTATCGGCACTAATACCAATAACTTCCGCACCTGCATCGGTAAACACTTCGTAACTATCGCGGAAAGCGCAGGATTCTGCGGTACAACCCGGGGTGTCATCTTTGGGATAGAAATAAATGACCAGGGATTTTTTACCGATTAAATCGCTGATATTAACCGTTGTCCCTGTTTGGGAGAGGAGAGAAAAATTAGGAACTTGATCGCCTACTTTTATAGCTGTCATAAGATTAATTAATGAATAGATAATCGTGGATAGGGTGATACTCTACATTCTAACCTTTTTTGGCCTTTTGTTTAGCACGTTTAGTGGCAACTTTGGCCGCTTTTTCGGCTTCAATGCGTTTTTGTTCGGTTTTTTGTTTTTCTTCGCCTAGTTTTTCTAGATAATAGTGATAATCTCCCGCATAGGCAATTAATTCACCATCCCGAATCTCGACAATTTTGTTAGCTACCTGGGAGATAAAATAGCGATCATGGGAAACAAGTAAAACCGTGCCTTCATAAACTTTTAAAGCCGATTCTAACATTTCCTTGGCGGGAATATCGAGGTGATTAGTGGGTTCATCGAGAATTAATAAGTTAGCGGGAGCAAGTAACATCTTGGCTAAAGCAAGACGCGCTTTTTCGCCACCACTCAAAGATTCTACTTTTTTTAATACCGTTTCCCCACTAAATAAAAATCTTCCTAAAAGACTGCGAACTTCCACATCTTTCCAATCGGGAACTTCATCATGAATGGTATTTAAAACAGTTTTAGTTAGGTCTAAAGCTTCCGCTTGATTCTGCTCAAAATAACTAGGAATAACGTTATGTTTACCGATTTCGATCGAGCCTTCTGTGGGGGGTTCTAACCCAACAATTAAGCGTAAAAGCGTGGATTTTCCCGCACCATTCGGGCCTAAAAACGCCACTCGATTGCCTCTTTCTATTTCCAGATTTGCTCCCAAAAAGAGAATTTTATCATCGTAAATGTGAACAAGATTTTTAATCGTTACCACTTCTCGACCACTACGCACTGCTGGAGGAAACTGGAATTTTAAGGTACGCATATCGGCGATTGGTGCTTCAATTTTTTCCACCTTTTCTAATTGTTTTTCCCGGCTTTTTGCTTGGGTGCTACGGGTGGCACTAGCCCGGAACCGATCGACGAAAGCTTGCTGTTTTTCTAGTTCTTTTTGTTGACGTTCGTAGGTACTTAACTGAGCGGATTGTTGTTCATATTTTTGCTGTAGGTAGGCAGAATAATTACCTAAATAAGTGGTAGAAACCCCCCTTTCAGTTTCGACAATTTTGGTACAGAGGCGATCAAGAAATTCCCGGTCGTGGGACACTATGACCATGGGAGTGGATAAATCCTTGAGGAATTTTTCTAACCATTCAATGGTTTCTAAGTCTAAATGGTTAGTTGGTTCATCGAGGAGTAAAATGTCGGGAGTTTGCAGGAGAATTTTGCCTAAACTCATCCGCATTTGCCAACCACCACTAAAGGAACTTACCAAACGGTCGCCGTCATCAATAGTAAAGCCCATTTCTGGTAAAATTTTCTCGATGCGTGCTTCTAACCCGTAACCATCTAACGCCTCAAATTGTCTTTGCAAGCGATCCAATTGATGAATTAAGCGATCTAATTCTTCAGGATCAGCTTTTTCCATCTGCTGGGGAATTTCTATTAGTTGATGGTGGACTTGATTCGCTTCTTGAAACACCGTCCAAAATTCCTCGCGTACCGTCCGACGGGGATCCACTTCAAATTCCTGGGTGAGATAGCCGATATGGAGACTGGTAGAACGGATGATCTCCCCGGCGGTGGGTTCCACTTCCCCCATAATAATCTTCAGCTGGGTGGATTTTCCAGCCCCATTGACTCCCACCAACCCGATGCGATCGCCAGTTTTTACTTCCCAAGTGACATCTTTTAACACTTCTCCCGTCGGGTAAATCTTACTAATTCTCTCTAGTCGTAGCATCGCTGATTTTTCTCCAGTCCTAGGCAGTTGAGGCAGTCCGTCTTTATTGTAACATTTAGTTAAGCTTTATCTGGTCTTGGTCAAGTTTTCTCGATTGAGCCACCTGACAGTATTTTTTATCTGAAAGAGATAATAATGTTTAATCCCTATCCCATAAAAAAAGAAACAGCTAGTTTGATCACCAAAGATGGAATTAGTTTAGCTGCCGATATTTATCGTCCCGATAGTAGAGAATCTTTTCCCATTTTACTAATGCGACAACCCTACGGAAAAACGATTGCTTCTACGGTGGTTTATGCCCATCCTAGCTGGTATGCACGTCAGGGTTATATTGTAGTAATTCAGGATGTCCGGGGACGGGGAAACTCGACAGGAAATTTTAATTTATTTGACCATGAAATTGGCGACGGATTAGAAACTATTGAATGGGTTTTAACTATTCCTAATAATACGGGTGTGGTGGGAATGTATGGTTTTTCCTATCAGGGAATGACCCAATTATACGCGGCTGCTAATGGTCACGGTGCTTTAAAAACTATTTGCCCAGGGATGATTGCTCACGATTTATATCGAGATTGGTCCTATGAAAATGAAGCATTTAATTTACAATATAATCTCGCTTGGGCAATACAATTAGCGGCGGAAACAGCTAGATTAAAAGGGGACGAAACTGCCTATCAAAAACTCTGGGTAGCTTCCCGAAATTTACCCCTTTTTGATCCTGTTGCTGCCTCTCCCCAAATTTTACAGGATTTAGCTGCCGATTCTTTTTATCATGATTGGATTACTCGTTATCTTCCCGATGACTATTGGCAAAATTTATCACCGCAACACCTTTTAAAAAATATCGATTTACCGATGTTACATATCGGGGGGTGGTTTGATCCTCATCTCCGGGGAACTTTGAGTTTATACCAAGAAATGCAAGCGCGTTCTCTCTATCCCCAACGACTAATTATTGGTGCTTGGACTCATCTACCCTGGGGGAGAAAAGTAGGAGAGATAGATTATGGTCAAGAGGCAATTAGTCCTGTGGATAAAATGCAGCTGCAATGGTTTGATTATTTCTTAAAAGGTCAGGAAACGGAGTTATTAAAAAATCCTTCTCTGTATCTATTTCAAATGGGGTCTAATCAATGGCGATATCTGGAAAAGTTTCCCAGAGAAAATCAGCAAATTTATTATCTTGCTAGTCAGGGTTTAGCCAATCTGCGTGAGGATGAGGGGAAATTAAGCGCAATTTTATTAGAACCTGCGATCGAGGATACCATCGTTCACGATCCTTGGCGACCGGTCCCATCTTTAGGAGGTCATAGCGCCCTACCGGGGGGAATATTCGACCGCACCATGCTAGACTGTCGCAGTGATGTGATTACCTACACTTCTCCCCCCCTAGAGAAGGATTTAACGATTTTGGGTAGTCCCCGTCTGGATTGTTATTGTCAAGCAGATGCGGTTAGTTTCGATATCTGCGCGGTGGTTTCTCAAGTTACCCCCGATGGTCGAGTTTTTAATATCACTCAAGGTTATAAACGAGTAAATAATCCCGAATCACCCCTCAATATAGCCCTGCAAGCCACTTTTATCACTATTCCTCAAGGTCATAGCTTGCGTTTGAGTCTCAGTGCCTCTTGCTTTCCCGCACATCCCGTCAACGCGGGGACTGGCAGCTATCCCCACGCAAGTCGAGCGATTGATTTTTCTGTCATCACAATTAAGGTTTTTTGTCAAGGAAATTTTCCTGCAAAATTGCTATTACCTTTAGTCGGGGAAAGCTAAACCGCTGCGGGGATCACGAATGTATAAACCTAACACCAGGGAGGAGATAACCGTATCCCAGACGGGGGTGAATTTGTCCGCATCATCGACCCAATAATCCATAGTAATTAAACATTGAACTCCAGAACCAATACCCACGGCAATGCGCGAATAAGCTGGCCGATTTTCTTGGGGATCGATGAATTGAATTTGCACCCAAACAATGCGGACAGTTTGGCGTTTTTCTTGGATAACTTCGCCGATTTCGTGAGGATTGCGGCTATCTTCACGAGCTAATTTTTTGACCATTCCTTTTAGGGGTAATTCTTTCCAATCTCCGGGGGGAAGTAAATTATAGGAAACCTCTAAACGACAATCATCATCGGGGGGTTTTCTATCCAAAAAACGAAAGGAATTATCATCGGGTTCAAAATGCCAATCTTGAGGAACTTCAAAGCGCACTGCACCGCGACCAGCTACAAAAATACTGTTACCCGGACTAGATTTCCAGTTATGATCTGGATTTAAGTCGAGGGTTTCTTTAATCCATTGCAGATTGTGTTTTTTGGATTTAGCCATAGAGATAATCCTGCGGTAAGAATCGGACTATAGCTGTCATTATACAGGCTTTTTCCTAAGAATTAAATAGGGTGCATCTCACTTTTGTAAATCTACTAAGTAAAACGTAGGGTGCATTACTAACGCATCACCTATCATCAACTAAGTAGCCAGTTGCAATCAAAGAACAGGAACTGAATCTCACTTTCGTAAATCTACTAAGTTGGGATTTTTAAAGGGAAACTCTCTTTTAAAATTGGGCGTTACTTCCGATTTTATCACTCAATCCAATCTTTTGGGGGGTTCTACCCCCCAAACCCCGGAGCGCATTAGTTTTTCGGTGGGATGCTTAGACGTGATTGTTCATATTTTTGTACCAATTTAAGAGTCACTGATAATTGCTAATTGTCGACATTTCTGCGAATATTGAGATGCACCCAACAAAACTTCTGTCTTCACCCTTAGGATAACTGCTGCATAATTTTTAGAAATCCCACAGCACAGGATTATCATCCAAGAAATCAGTTACCTGTTTACCGATATTATCAATTAATTTTAGGTCTTCTGGGGTTAAATTAACTGTCATTGCTTGAGCGTTATTAACTGCTTGAGCGGCATTTCTTACCCCAGCAATTGCATTAGTTTGAGGTTGCTTAATTAACCAAGCAAGAGATAATTCAGCTAGGGAACAATGATAGCGTTTAGCAATCGGTTCTAATTGATTTAAAGCCGCTTGTACCCTCTGAAAGTTTTCGCCATGAAAGAGTTTATTTTTAATTCTATGATCCCCCGCTGCTAACTGATAACCATTTCTAAATTTTCCTGTCAATAAACCTTGGGCAAGGGGAGAATAGGCCAGAATAGAAATATTATTTTCTATACAATAGGGCATAATTTCCTTTTCTACCGAGCGCCAAAAGAGAGAATAGGGAGGTTGAATACTCTCAATTCTGCCGTATTGACCGGCTTCTTCCAGTTGAGAGCGGGAGAAATTGGAAACCCCTATAGCGCGAATTTTTCCCTGTGCTTTTAGATAATTAAGAGCGCCCATAGTTTCAGAAATAGGCACTATCTCCGTGTTCCATGAGCCACTGGGCCAATGAATTTGGTAAAGATCGATATAATCAGTTTGGAGGTTTTTTAAAGAGCGATGGCAAGCTGCGATAACTTGCTCATATTTAAGGTGATTAGCAAAGACTTTCGTGGCATAAATTACCTGTTCTCGCACATCGGCCAAAGTTTGAGCGACAATCGATTCTGAGTGACCTTCCCCGTAGATTTCGGCTGTATCTACAGTGGTAATTCCTGCCTCAAAAGCGGCACGAATAGCTTTAATACTTTCCTCATCTTCAATACCTGCCCACATCTTTTTTCCTGCTTGCCAAGTACCCACGAGAAGGGGAGTAATTTCTATATTAGTCTGACCGAGATAGCGTTTTTCCATAACAGTTTTTTTGATGGTTTAAGTATATTTAGGGTTTTAGTCGAGTTTAGGGTTTAAAATCTCAGCTAAAGAGGACTAAAGTGACAAGGATAAAAACCTTTACCAGTAGGGGTGTAAAGAACAAACTTAATAAGCCACAAAAAAGACCTAATAAGCGGGTGCTGAGGCTAATTATTTCGCCGTGAACATTATAGCTAATCGACAGGGAGATTAGGGCTAGAGTAAGGAGAAAAATCATAGTTTTCTTTCCTGAGTCTATTGAGCAGAAAAGCCGTGACCGCTCACGACTTTTCGCCGTTTCCATATCTATTATTAGCTCGATTACTTAGCTAATGACATCGGGTTAAAGTAAACTTTTTTAACGGAAAAGATTTAAAAATCCGTTGAAGAGGCCTGTCAGACCAGTAAAGGGACTTAAAACCGTGCCGAGGGTGTCGGTGGCAGAGGCCAGATTGCTACGACGAACCACAACCACATCATTATTGCGGAGAATCGGGTTAGTTTTCTCGTTGATACCCTGGGAAAAATCGATGTTAATTGAGGTTTTGGTGACGGTTCCGTTAGGATTGAGACGAATTAATTCCACTGTGGACTGATTAGCGCGACGCTTATCAAAGTCTCCTGCGGTTAAAATTGCCTGATTGAGAGGGGTATTGGGAGGAACTTCAATTATCCCCGGTTTTTTCACCTCCCCGACCACTTTCACGTTAATGGTTTTAGGGGCAAAACTGGCCGACGCTAGGGTTTCCGATTCCTTGGCCGAGATTTCGGTCGCGGTGGGGATAATCACCGTATCTCCTTCTTGAAGAAAGATATCGCCGGTCATATCACCTTTTTCGAGCAAACTCCACAGATCTACCGGGATTTTCTGTTGGGAACCGTCACGAGTATAACGCAGCACTTGCACCTGTCGGATATCGGCGAGGGGTTTGATACCTCCCGCTTGTTGGATAGCTTGGGTTAGTCGGGCCGGTTTTCTGGTGCCGCCGCGCTCTTGGTCATTATTATTGTTATTGTTATTGTTGGCAGTGGGGACAATACGATGGGACCCCGGACGATAAACTTCTCCCACCACAGTAACATTAATTTCTCGATCGCTATCTAGTCCAAAATTGGCATCGGCTAATTGATTGACTTCCCCGACACTAAGGGTCGTTTTAGTGGGAATAAGGATGCTATCACCATCTCTAAGGCTAATATCTTGGGTTGTATCGCCTTTTTGGATTAATTGCCAGAGATTGGCTTGAATCAGCTGTTCTTGTCCCTTGAGGTTGCGTCGGATTTGAACTTGACCAATATCGGCCACCGTAGTCACTCCCCCCGCTTGCCGGATTATTTCGGTCAATAGGGGCGTTTTTTGGCTTTGTTCGGGGTTAATTGTATAAGTACCCGGACGATTGACTTCCCCTGCGATGGCGATTTGCAGAGGCCGGGGGGTGAGAACGCTAACAGTAACCACGGGACGTTTGAGATAGGTGGTGTAACGTTTGGCCAAGGTTTGGCTGGCTTCGGTGACGGTCATTCCCTCCACTTTGACGCTACCAATCAGAGGTAAAGTTAGGGTTCCATCGGGTAAGACGAGGAAATCGCCGCTTAAATCCGCGACTTGGTAGATGGTGACGCGCACTTTATCCCCTTCTCCTAGGGTGTAATCTTTGCTTTCTGCGGGGATAGGGGCAATCGCTTCTTTAGGGGGTGCAGCGCTACTAGGAGGAGTAGCTCGGACTGGGCGAGCCTCTAAGGAAGTTAGAGGGGCAATAGTGCCGATAATTAATAGATAACGCAGTGATTTGCTGATTAAATGCTGTAATTGGCTGCTATTTAACATGATCAATAGGATTAATTTTATTGTTGACCGGAAATTTGGGTACAAGCCTCCTCCTTTAGTGTAGCGGAGGGCGGCTTTAAATAAATATGTATTGTCAACTTAAAGAATTTTGTGTTAGGATGTTGATACTCGGTCAAGCATTGTCAAAATGTTTGTACTAAAATACAAGGTTAAGCCAAAACCTAATCAAATAGAAGCCATTAATGAGGCAATACGGACAACCCAATTTGTTCGGAATAAAGTCCTGCGTTATTGGATGGATAATCCTGGTGTTGGCAAAACAGAGTTATTTCGGTACAACACAGCATTAAGGAAAGAGTTTAAACTTGTTAATGATTTAAACTCCCATGCTTGCCAGACTGCCGGAGAAAGAACCTTGCGGGCAATTACTCGGTTTTACGATAATTGCCAAAATAAAGTTAAAGGAAAGAAAGGCTACCCCAAGTTTAAAAAACATTCCCGTTCCGTTCCGTTGAGTATAAAGTATCTGGATGGAAGCTGTCAAAAGATAAACGTCATATTACCTTTACAGACAAAAAAGGTATTGGTACTCTTAAACTGATTGGCTCTAGAGATATTAATTATTATCAACCAGACCAGATTAAACGGATAAGAATCCTTAATCGTGCCGATGGTTATTATGGGCAGTTTTGCCTTAAATTAGACCCCAGAGACACGGTTAAACCTTTAACACCCTCCCAGAAAGCCACTGGGATTGATGTGGGATTAAAGTTTTTCTTAGTAGATAGCGAAGGCAATCAAGTTGATTGTCCGAACTACTCAGGAAAAATTCAAAGAAATACCGTAAGGGTAAAAAACAATCTCGTAATTATCACAAGGCTAGAAAGCGATATGCTCGGAAACATTTAAGAGTAACTAGGCAACGAGAAGAGTTTGTCAAGAGTGTGGCACTCCGTTTAGTTAAGTCTAACGACTTAATCGCGTATGAAGACTTAAATATCAAAGGCATGGTCAAAAATCGTCATTTAGCGAAGTCGATAACCGATGCAGGATGGTCTGTTTTTAGGCAATGGCTAGAGTATTTTGGGGACAAATACTGCAAGTTAACTATAGCTGTATCACCTCATAATACGTCTGAAAATTGTGCTAATTGTGGACAAAAAGTCCAAAAGTCGCTATCTACTCGAACCCATGTTTGTCCTCATTGTGGATATACAGACTGTCGAGATAGAAACGCCGCTTTAAACATCTTGCAAAAGGGATTAAGTAGCGTGGGGCGCACGCAAACTTTAAACGCTTCGGGAGAGATTCCCTCTTGGTTGGAGAAATCCTGCTTGCTAACGGAGACTCAATGAACGAAGAATCCCCGTCTCTTTAGAGCGGGGAGCGTCAAATTGGCGATCAGTATAGCGCAAATAGTCGATCGCCTATGGAAAACCCCTGCAATCTCGCATCTATCGAGAGTTACCGCTAACTGTAAGATAGTTTTAATGATTGCCTGTATGTAAAGGGGTATATTAATTTTATGACAGCCACTAGCACAATTCCCGATTTTTGTCAAGGGATAAAATATTTTGGGGGTTCCTTACTCGAATTTAATAAATATGCAGGAAAAGCCGCTATCGCTGAGGGAAAAACCGCTATTATTGCCGCTAACGACCCGAATGCTATCTATCAAACCCTCCTAGCCGCCGATGCTTTGCGTTACCTCACCCTACAAATCACCGCCACCAAAGAATCGGGACACCCTGGCGGTTTTGCCAGCGCTGCCGACGTGATTGCCTCTTTGATGATGTTAGGCCAGAAAAATATTTTCACCGAAGTGGGCCATCATGCCCCCGGTTTTTATAGTAACGTCTTTCTCGATCGCTCTCTCGAAGCCATGGGCATCAGCAACGTCACCCAATTGGGAGAACGTTTTCGGGAAAAACACGGACTTTTAGGGCATCTTTCCGGACAAATCCCCGGACTGCTCGGGCCCGCTGGTCCTTTGGGCCAAGGACAACATTTCGCCATGGCGGCGGCCAAATTACACCCTAATACTCTTTTCCCTGTGACTATCGGGGATGGTGGTTTAGGAGAACCCTACATTATGAGTAGTTTCGGTCATTTTCACACTGCTTATCCCGAAATTACCAATTTTCTGCCGATTTTAGTTTGGAATGGCTATTCTCAAGAACACCATAGCATGGTGTCCCTGAAAACTAACGCCGAAATGGAAGCCTATTGGCGCGGTAATGGTTTCGAGGAAGTGATTCTCATTAATGCTAAAGACTTCGATGATGCTAATCAAAATGGGGAATATGTAGATAGCACCAAATTCTCTTTTAACCAGCGTCTGGAGTTCATGAAAGCGGTGTTAATGGCCACGGATAAAGCCGCCCAATTAGCCCTAGGTGGTAAACTAACGGTAATCATTATTAAACAACTTAAAGGGGCGGGAGTTCACAAACGGGGAGCGGCTTCCCATAATCTTTATCCGGGAGATTCTTTAGAAAAAGATTATATCGTTGCTGCCTTACAAGAACGCGCTTTACCCCCTGAAGCTTGGGCAATTGTTCGTACTAATTTCGAGCGCTCTGGAGGTGGTCCAGCAGCGGAAACAGTGGTAACAGAAAAAGTCCTCCCGCTGCCGGATTTAGGAGCCTTACCGATGACCGAATATACTGTGGGTGGCGATAAAAAAGTGGCCACCACTGCTATGGGGGAATTAGTGGTAGCTGTGGGTAAAGCTGACCTCAATTTTGTTGTCACTAATGCTGATGGTAATGCCGCTTCGGGAATTAATAATATTAACGTCGGTTTAAAGATTATTCACCCCACCAGCGATGATACCTATTTCCAGAGTCCTAAAGGTCAAGTTTATGAACCTTTAAGCGAGGATGCCTGTGCCGGGTTAGCCGTCGGTTTGTCTCTCTTGGGAGCGCGGACTTTATGGTGTTCCTACGAGTCTTTTGCTATCAATGGTTTACCGATTTGGCAGACTGTAACCCAAGCGATGGCCGAGTTACGTCGTCCCACCCCTTCTACTATTACCTTATTCACCGCTGGAGCCTTGGAGCAAGGGCGTAATGGTTGGACACACCAACGCCCAGAGATTGAAAATTATTTCGCCGCTATGATGCGAAATGGTAATATTTTCCCGCTCTTTCCCTGCGATGCTAACAGTATTCAAGTCTGTTATGAATGGGCATTAGAAACTAGCAATAAAGGCATTACAATCACCGCGAGTAAATCGCCTTTACCAGTACGAACTACCTTTGAGCAAACCCGTCAAGCTTTGGAAAAAGGTGGCGTAATTCTTCGAGAATCGGAAGGCAGTAAAAAAGTCGTTTTTGCCGTCATTGGTGATATGACTTTATTACCCGTTTTTGAGTCTGCACAACAGTTAGAAGCAGCAGGAATCGGTGTAAAAATTGTCTCGGTAATTAATCCTCGTCGTCTCTATCGTCCTAGCGATGTGATGAGTGAAACTAGCTCGGAAGCGGATAATAATTTCCTCGATGATGCTGGTTTTGACAGTCTCTTTGCTGGTGATGCTTTAATCGGAGTAACCGGTGGGACAAGCGCCATGTTAGAACCGATTATGTTACGCAGTAATACCCGTCGAGATGTCTTCGCTTGGAAACGGGGAGAAACCACCGCCAGCGCTGGGGAAATTATGGCCTATAATGGCTTAACTACTAATGCTTTAACTGCGCGTGCCACCCAGTTATTAGGCTAAGTTCCCAGTTAGTTTTTTTGATTATTCCCTACTGTCTTTGATTGGAAAGTAGGGATTTTTTTCAGGTCACTTTTGCCAACGGGGTAAACTTTTGATAATTTTCCATAGGTGAGGATATTGGAGGGATAGATAGCGTTTAATATGGGATTTTAAACTAACTAAATCCTGAGATTCCTTTAGTTCTCTATCTTGATAAAAACGAATTAAATCATCCCGTCTTTTCAGTAAAATTTTAATTTGTTGGTAATCTTCCGAGCTTAAAACTTGATGGGGTTGAATATTTTCTGGCAGCGGGCGCGGGATGTAAAAGGTTGTATGAGATGGCGATAATTCCTCTGTGGGGCGTTCTTGGGTATAGAGATAGATAGAAAGAGATTTACGCGATAAATGCCGTTGATTTTCTGGTAAATTAATCTGAGAAAATCCATGCCATGAATATTCATTAGTTTCAAAAATAAGACAACGATTAAAGATAGGGACAAAAGATTTAATTCTATTTTCTTCCGGTTGACGGGGATTGGAATGTAACTCTAGATTCCCTCCCCAATCTGCTTGCCATTGGGGATTTAAATAGATTAATAAATTCAAGCGGCGATGATACCAGTGACGCTCATCGAGGTTAAAATCAATGTGAGGGTCTAATTCTTGACCGTGTAAATTTTCGTGGGTTCCACCCCCATAAAAACTAGGGTCTGGAATTAAATTATCAATACCAGTTAATTGGGAAATTAACTCGAGAAACTCTTGAGCTTGAATGTAGCGGCCAAACTGTTGATAAACGCCCCCTAAACCGGTTAAATCCTCATTAACTGCCTTCCCGCCAACTTTTCCTAACTCACTAATGGCTTTTTGCGGATTAAAACTGGGAAAATTTTCCAGCAAAATTTGCGCTTGCTCCCTAACTAAAAAATTATCGATGACCAAATGCTTAAACGGTTGCGCTGTCTCAAAATCTTGACGATAGACAGAAGATTTCTCATAAACAAGGGGATTGATAAACATTAGACAGCTTTTTTGTTGGTATGATAAATTGTAGCAATCAAACTAGCAAAATAAAGATTAACTCTCCTATTGACCTCATCGCCTATGGACTGGTGGCACAAACTCAAAGATAATCCTCTCGCCCGTTGGGGAGCAGTTTTACTGTTAATCTTCTATTTAAGCGTAATGGCGGCGGATTTTGTCGCTCCCTACTCTCCCTACTCCTCCCAACCTGGTCAGTCTCTCCTCCCTCCCACCCAAATCTTTTGGCGCTCGCAGTCGGGAAGTAACAAGGGTGAGTGGATTGGCCCCCACGTTTATCCCACCACTCAAAGTGCCATTAATATAGAAACTGGTCAGCGGAAGCTAATTAGAGATTTTAACAACCCCTTGCCGCTACGTCTCTTGGTTAAGGGTGAAACCTATAATTTCGGTCAAATTCGCCTACCTTTGCCGCCAAAATGGGATGAGGTAACTTTATTCCCCGGTATCCCTTTTGATCTCCATCTGTTCGGGGTGATCGGCGATGGTAGAATCAATATATTGGGAACTGACGAATCGGGACGCGATAGTTTTAGTCGCCTGATTTTCGGAGGCAGAATTAGTTTATTTATCGGTTTGGTGGGGATTTTAATTTCTTTCCCTATCGGTTTGTTTGTTGGTGGCGTTTCTGGCTATTTTGGCGGTTGGTTAGATGCGATTTTAATGCGTTTTGTGGAAGTTTTAATGACTATCCCCGGCATCTATTTACTCGTGGCCCTAGCAGCGGTTTTACCCGCAGGATTAACCAGCACCCAGCGCTTTTTATTAATCGTCCTGATTACTTCTTTTATCAGTTGGTCGGGATTAGCGCGGGTAATTCGCGGTCAAGTTTTATCCCTGAAAGAACAGGAATTTATTCAGGCCGCTAAAGCTATGGGAGCAAAACCTCTTTATATTATTCTGCGTCATGTGCTGCCCCAAACTGCCAGTTATATCATTATTTCTGCTACGTTAGCCGTGCCTGGATTTATCGTAGCCGAATCGGTTTTAAGTTTAATTGGTTTGGGAATTCAACAACCAGATCCTAGTTGGGGAAATATGCTTTCTTTGGCTACCAATGCCTCAATTATTGTTCTACAACCCTGGTTAATTTGGCCACCTGCTTTGTTAATTATTCTCACCGTTTTAGCTTTTAATTTACTCGGTGATGGTTTACGCGATGCTCTAGATCCTCGCAATTTGGAGAGATAATTTAGTTATTTTAGCAGTCAGGAGGCGGTCGGCAGGAGATTATTTTTATTTATTCTCCCTTTTCCCCTCTCACCACTTCCTAATTCATAATTTATAATTCTCACTTCCCCACTTCCCACTATGAATAAAATCAGTAAAACCTTTAATAATTTCGCCGATAGTTTGGTGATTTATAGTCAAAGATACGGAAAAATAAGCTGGTTAATATTTTTAATTATCTTTGCTTGTATCATGACGATAACCTTTAATTTTCCCGCGCAATCGACCAATCAACCCCAAGAAAAACCCGAAATTCGTGGAGTTTGGTTAACTAATATCGATAGTGAGGTATTATTTAAACGGGAAACCTTAAAAGATGCCCTTGATAGGTTGGCTGATTTAAACTTTAATACTATTTATCCCACGGTCTGGAATTGGGGTTATACACTCTATCCTTCTAAGGTAGCAGAAAAAGTGACGGGGCGAGTGATCGATCCCCATGAATCTTTAAAAAATCGTGACTTTTTAAAGGAAATGATTAGCCAAGGTCATCGGAAAAAATTAAGAATTATTCCCTGGTTTGAATTTGGCTTTATGACTCCTGCGGATTCAGAATTAGCCAAACGACATCCCGATTGGTTAACCCAAAGACAGGATAAAAGTGTGATTTGGTGGGAAGGAAAAGTGCATCAACGGGTGTGGCTAAATCCCTTACATCCGCAAGTACAAAACTTTATTACCGATTTAGTCAGTGAGATTATTACTAACTACGATATAGAAGGAATTCAGTTTGATGACCATTTTGGTTATCCCGCCGATTTTGGCTATGATGAAACCACAATTAAACTCTATCAAAGGGAACATTCGGGAGAATTACCACCGCAAGATTACCAAGATAAAGCATGGATTCAATGGCGGGCTGATAAAATTACTGACTATATGAATAGTTTAGCCCAGACGATTAAAAAGCACCAACCTAGAGCGATTATTTCCCTATCTCCTAATCCCTACACTTTCTCCCTAGAATCCTATCTTTTAGATTGGCAAAAATGGCAAGAAAAAAACTTGATTGATGAATTAGTGGTACAGGTGTATCGAACTGATATGAACGCCTTTGACTGGGAATTATCCCAACCAGAATTACAGCAAGCTAGACAATCTATCCCCGTAGCTATTGGGATTTTATCTGGTTTAAAAGGTCGTCCGATTCCGATGGTTAATATTACCCAGCAAGTGGAAAAATCGAAACAACAAAATTTTGGTGTTTCTTTCTTTTTCTACGAAACTTTATGGAATATGAGCAATGAATCTCCTTCCTATCGACGCAGGATTTTTCGGAAAATACTCCAGTCTGCTAATCCTAGCTAAAATTGCTGACTTTAAGCGAAATTATCGCCCTAACCTGGCTATAGTTTCTTAAGTTTATCTTTAAATTAAGAAAAAGTAGCAGGAAGGGACGAGAAGGCTCCATCTCATTTTTGTAAATCTACTGAGTTGGAATTTTTAAAGGGAAACTCTCTGCTAAAATTGGTCATTACTTCTGATTTTATCACTCAATCCAAGCCTTTGGGGGGTTCTACCCCCCAAACCCGTCGCGCATTAGTTTTTCAGTGGGATGCTCACACGCAGCCGCTGATGTATTTGTAATAATTTAAGAGTCACTGACTAATTGCTGATTTTCCGTATTTCTGTAAATGTGAGATGCACCTGACGAGAATCGCTAGAATGAAAGAAGACTCTCTCTTATCACTTTATCCATGCTGATCAGACATAACCGAAGCTCGATCGCTAAACCTATTTTACTGTTTCTTGGCTGCCTTGTGATCGGGGAGTTAGGGGTGTTAGTGGTAGCTAATAGCCTCTGGTTTACCGAGATGGGTTATTTAAACACTTTCCTGAAGCAATTATCTTGGCAACTGGGATTAGGTTGGGGAAGTGCGATTCTTTCTCTACTTTTTATTTTTACTAATTTACGTTTAGCCCAGCGTTTTCGTTGGCAAAAACCTAAAGAAGATAGTTATCCCCTCAGTCTTCAATCTCCTAGTATTAATTTACTCGGTCTTTTGATTATCGCAACGGGAATTGGAGCTTGGATCGGGTCAATGTTATTGTATTACAGTAAACTAGCCCTCAGTCTCTGGACACCAGATTTTAATCTCCCTAACCTTAGTTCTTCCCTAAGTTCTCCTCTGGAAATAGTTTGGATTAGGCAAGTATTAACCGATATTTCCAGTAATCTTTGGCAAGGGGTAATTATCGCTCTTTTAGTTCTGGGATTGTTAATTAAAACCGATTATTTTTTGCGAATAATATCTATAGTATTTACCATAATACTATCTTTTATTATTGCTGGTCAGTGGGCGAACTTTTTAAAATATTTTTATGGTGTTCCTTTCAATATTAACGATCCTCAATACGGGAATGATTTAGGTTTTTACATCTTTCAATTACCCCTGTGGCAGTTACTAGAATTATGGCTCGGTGGTGTGGGAATATATACTCTTTTTGCTGTTAGTTTAACCTATCTTTTTTCGGCCGATAGTCTTTCTCTGGGAACCTTTCCGGGGTTTTCTCGTCCGCAGCTGCGTCATTTATACGCCCTCTGGAGTGGGTTAATGGGGCTGCTAGTATTACACCATATTATTCAGCGTTACCTGCTACTTTACTCTCCCGAAGGAGTAGTTTATGGTGCGGGTTATATCGATGCTCATGTTGGTCAATTTATTGAAATTATTCTGGGAATTATTGCAGGAATAACCTCTATATGGTTAGGAGAAAAAGCATTATTTGGTAAAAAAGACCGTCGCAAGTTATACAAAACTGCCAAGAAAAAGTTGGTATTTTCTCCCTACTTAGTTCCCGTATTTCTCTATTTAATTGTCTGGATAAGTGGCACAATTATCAGTGGACTATTACAAAAAACTGTTGTACAACCGAATGAATTAGTGAGAGAAAGACCCTATATCGAAAGAAGTATTCAATCCACAAGAGCGGCTTTTTCCTTAGATAGAATTGATGCCCAAGTTTTCGATCCACAGGCCGAATTAAATGCCGAAGTTTTAGAGAGAAATCATCTAACTATCGATAATATTCGTCTTTGGGACACCAAACCACTGCTAGAAACTAACCGACAATTACAGCAAATTCGCTTATATTATAAATTCCCTGATGCTGATATCGATCGCTATCGGGTACGAGTAGGACTGCCCGAAAAAATCGAGGAACGTCAAATATCTGAAAAACAACAGACAATTATTGCCGCTAGAGAATTAGATTATAGTGCGGTTCCCACTTCTGCTAACACTTGGGTGAATAAACATCTCGTTTATACCCACGGTTATGGGTTCACTCTTTCCCCAGTTAATTTAGTCGATGCTGGGGGTTTACCCTACTATTTTGTCAAAGATATCGGCACAAATAAAGACGAAGGAGCCCTACAAACCTCTAGCGAATTAATTGATTATAGTATTCCCATTGGTAAACCCCGCATTTACTACGGGGAATTAACTAATAATTATGTGATGACTCCCACCACCGTAGAAGAATTGGATTTTCCTAGCGGGGATGGAAATGTCTATAATACCTACGATGGAAAGGGAGGAATCTTAGTGGGGACAGGGTGGAGACGTTGGCTATTTGCCCTTTATCTACGGGATTGGCAAATGTTATTTAGCCAAGATTTTACTCCCGAAACCCGCTTATTAATGCGTCGTGATGTCCAAAATCGTGTGCAAACTATCGCACCTTTTTTAAATTATGATCGCAACCCCTATTTAGTAGCGGCAGATGTGGGCGATAGTAGTAGTAAATTACATTGGATTATTGATGCTTATACTATCAGTGATCGCTATCCCTATTCTGACCCGGGTAAAGATAAATTTAACTATATTCGCAATTCGGTGAAAGTGGTAGTGGATGCCTATCATGGAACAGTGAATTTCTATGTTGCCGATGAAAATGATCCAATTATCCAGACGTGGCGTAAAATCTTTCCTCATCTCTTTAAATCTTTAGCAGAAATGCCAAAAACTCTCCGCAGTCATATCCGTTATCCCGAAGATTTATTTAGTACCCAAGCAGAAAGATTATTAACCTATCACATGACCGATCCGCAAGTATTTTATAATCGGGAGGATCAATGGGAAATTCCCCTAGAAATTTACGGAACAGAACCCCAGGCTGTATCACCCTATTATTTAATCATGAAACTGCCCGATGCCGACAAAGAAGAATTTATTCTCCTCCATCCCTATACTCCCTCTAGTCGGCAAAATTTAATCGCTTGGTTGGCAGCTCGTTCAGATGATAGAGAGTATGGTAAGTTATTGCTCTATCAATTTCCTAAACAAAGGTTAGTGTACGGACCGAATCAAATTGAGTCTTTAATTAACCAAGATCCAGATATTTCTCAACAGATTTCCCTTTGGAATCGGGACGGTTCTAAAGTTTTGCAAGGACATCTATTAATTATTCCCATTGAACAATCGCTGCTTTATGTAGAACCTTTGTATCTAGTGGCAGACCAAAATAGTGTCCCGACAATCGCTAGAGTAACAGTTGCTTATCAAAATAAAATTGTCATGGAACCAACCTTGAAGGAAGCTTTAGAAAAGTTATTCTCAGGCCATCAGAGTTAAATTGCCGCTAATTGCCCACAAATTAGCAAGAAAGCTGATCTTGGTTCCAGCACGATCCTCAATATCCCCCAATTTGCCCAGAAAATTGCCTGCTCTGGTTAATCAGCCAATTTTCAAATCCATTATCATCAAAGGATTGAGTTATGCTTTTAATTGGAAAAGTGGGCAATTAATTCTGTGCGAGATGAATTAATTATTAAAGGGGTAAACTCCTCCACTGATAATAATAAAATGCGATCGATGATTACGGACAAATCTGGGTCTAAACTGCCAAAACGAGCTTTCAATAAATTTTCTATCACCAGACGTTCTCCCTGTTGAAGACCCTGTTGAAGACCCTGTTGAAGACCCTGTTGAAGACCTTGTTGAAGACCCTGTTGAAGACCCTGTTGAAGACCCTGTTGAAGACCCTGTTGAAGACCCTGTTGAAGACCCTGTTGAAGACCCTGTTGAAGACCCTGTTGAAGACCTTGTTGAAGACCCTGTTGAAGACCCTGTTGACGGCCAGCATCCAGTTCTTCCTGAAGACGGGAAGTGTATAAAGGTGATAATCTCATAATTAACTCTCTGTCCTCCTGTTCAAGCTCTTGATCGTTA
>VYMC01000132.1_pt1 | contig 19108 bp, 14 predicted proteins | sample 5115301 | NCBI WGS metagenome assembly VYMC01 (sample SAMN12291802, study PRJNA351875) | freshwater metagenome | isolation source: freshwater lake | place: USA: Michigan, Wintergreen Lake | collected 2013-08-08 | reverse complement strand
TGGGATACTCCTACAACTACTTTGAATAATGTATTAGTAAAGCTACAAGATTTAACCACACAAACTAATTTTGACCAATCTGTAGTTCCTTTTGCTATCATCCCCAAAGTTGCAACTATTACTGCTCCTGCTGAAGGTAGAACTATTGGTTATAAAACACCATATTTAATTCAATTCACAGTACAGCAAGTAGCTAGTGTAAATATTGATTTATCTACAAATAATGGTGCGAATTGGACGAATGTTACAACAAACCAAACTACTAATAACTTTACCTATAAATTCCCTGAATTTACTGGTGATGCTTGGTTGAGAATTACTGACCCTGCTGATGGTTCTTTTGAGATTCGTAAATTTAAGTTAATCGAAGAAAAAATAACCTTCACTAGTCCTGTAGCAGGTGCGGTTATTTGCGATACGCTAAAATCTTACACTTTCAATTGGAATAATTTAGCTGTTGATAGATTCTCAATTTTCTGGTCAATAGATGATTTTAAAACATCAAGAAGAGTTGGATTTAATACGTTTATGGATACTGCAAAGAGCTTTAGATGGAATAATCCTAATTGGGATATAAATGAATGTCTAAAATTAAGAGCTGTTAACCAACAAGATCAATCAATTGTATATGGAGAAGTTAGCTGTATTAAAATTGATGATTGTATAACTTCTGTAAATGGATTTGCAAATACAGAGAAGTTCAAAATGAATGATATTACTCCAAATCCTGCAAATAACAAGGTTAATTTGAATTTTGTAAATAACTTACTTTCAAATAAAGCTACAGTAAAAGTCATGTCAACTGATGGAAGTATAATTTTGACTAAGGAAATAACTACAAATCAAGGCATTAATAGTTATGAATTAGATGTAACTAATATTGCAGTTGGTAACTATATAATTGTAGTTGAAGCTGGAGAGTTCAAAGCTCTTGATAAGCTCCAAGTAGTTAGATAATCAGAATTAATCTAATTTTATAGAGTTTAACCCTAATTCAATCTTTGAATTAGGGTTTTTTATTTCTTAGTTAAAAAAACAAAGTTAATTTCTTACTCTTGTAATTGTAAGAAAACAGAATCGGAAAAAGTAATGAAAAATGAGAACAAAGCCACAAGTGAATTTGTAAGTTTACTTATTACAAGACACCAAAAAAGTAATCTAAAGTTAGAAGGTTTAGATTGGGATGCTTTAATAAATAAATTAAAGGATAATCCAATTAAACTACAATCTTTAATACAAATGGAAGAAACTGGTGGTGAGCCATCAATTGTAGGTTACGATTATAATTCTAACATATTTACTTTTTTTGATTACTCAAAAGAAAGCCCTTCTGGAAGAAGAAGTTTGTGTTATGATGACCAAGCACTTGAAGAAAGAAAAGAAAATAAACCTATGGGTAGTGCAATTGGAATTGCCTTATCAATGGGTATAGAAATTCTTAATGAAGAAGAATATAGGTACTTACAAACTTTAGGTGAATTCGACTTAAAAACATCAACATGGATTGAAACACCAAAAGAAATCAGAAAACTTGGTGGTGCATTATTTTGCGATAAAAGATACAACGCCGTATTTACTTACCACAATGGAGCCCAGTCATACTATGCAGCTCGTGGCTTCAGAGCTAAACTAATTGTGTGTGAGAGTTAGTTTTTTTTTATTTCTTGAAAATTAGTTCAATTAAATAAATTGTTTGCTAAACAATAGGCACTGAAGTAGGCAAATTTATTGGTCTCTGCATATATTTTAGTATATTATCACTTACTTTCATTGTAGATGCATAATAAGTTGCACCAACAGTTATTGCCGTTGTGGGGTCAATCTCACAATTTAAAGGGATTTGCAATTTTTCTTGTAATTTTTGCCTTACATAAGGAATATAAGTTGAACCACCTACCATTAATATAAATTTAGTGTTTAATGCACTATTTGAATTTCTTCTAAATAATTCTTTACTCATCTCAATAGTTTGATTAACTATAGGTTCAATCAATTCATTTAATTCAAATCGTGATATAGTTATTTCTATATTTACATCAATATCCCTTGCATCTTTGAAACCCCTTATTTTAACGACTACTGAATCCTGTGTTGTTAGTCTTTTTTTTGCATCCTCAGCATTATTAAGTAGGATGTATTTTATAGGACTATACTTCCATTTATACTCTTTTTTTAGTTTTCTTAAATAACTTTCAAAAGAATATGTTTTATTTATTTTTGGTAAAATTAATTTGTCAACAATCAATTGGTCAATATTCATACCTCCCAAGAAATCGTTACCTTCTTTATCAATCAATGATAATTCGTTGTTATCTAATTTTACTAACGAAGCGTTGAATTTGCAACCTCCAAAATCATAAACAAGCCACTGAAAATTTTTATTACTCTCTATATTCTTCAATTTGAAATATGCTAAACTAGCTGCTATTGAATCTTGTATTAAAAAGACATTGCTTATACCAATATTCTGAACAGCCATTATTATTTGATTATAATGATAATTAACAAATGTATCCGAGATTGCAATTACAACAGAATCTAATTTTTTATAGTCTGTCGAATTTATTTTAAATAAAGACATTAGGTAATGTATTATATCTTGCATTGAAAAAGTAATATAGCTCTTTCTGCTTTCCACTATGTTATAAATATGTTTAGGTTCCCACATACGCAGTAGATTCCTTTTTGTTACTACACATTTATCACTTATTTCGTCATCTTTTTCCAACATTTTTTTAGCTTCATTTCCGACAATAGTAATATCCCTATAAGAGCAAACTACTGAAGGTATTCTTAGACTTCCTTTCTTTTCTGGATTATCCATTATAGTTACATCACTATTGATAAATCTACCTATTGATGAATCAGATGAGCCCAAGTCAATACCGATATTGAATTTTTCTTTCATATTTTCCTTTTAAATATTTACTTATTAATTTCAATTTTCAGCTATCTATTCAATTAAAAAGTATTTGATTTTCCTTTTAAAACAAATTATAAATCAGGGGTGAAATACTTGTACAAAATTTCCTCATCTAATTCATTTCCATCTTTATCCCAACCGTAAATTCTATTATTAGTCATTCTATGATAAAGCTCACAGATTAGATTGTTTGTTCCTTCTTCTATTACATAATTGAATTCCCAAGAGGAGTATTTCCATTCTCTATTATTATATGGATAACGTGTTAAAAAACCATTCTCTCTATCTTTAAAGATGAACTCGACACCAGAGATTTCCTTAAACTTTTTTTTTTGAATTTCAGATAATTCTATCATATTTATTTTTTAGATTGATTAACAATATTCCTAACAATGCTCATTAGTATTAGGAATAAGGTATTATAATCAATATTAAAATTAGCTATGAAAAGCTTCTTAATTTTGATTATCTTTTTTAACATTTCTTTGAAGTAACTTATTTTCTAATACTAACATACTAATAATTTCATGTCGTTTATAATTTATACAAAAAAAAGCCACCTCAAAGGTGGCTTTTTATTCTTATACTTTAATGTCAATCTTTCCGTTGGCGAGTTGCCTTTGTGCTGTTTCTTTTATAGATTGTGGTGGTTGCACATTACTCAATATCTGAGACAACTCTTTTTGTAAACCAGAAAAATTAACTTTACTTGAGTTATTTTGAGTATTATCGGTAGTGATAATATCGCTACGTTGCTCTTCGTTGTAAGCTGGTACGAAGTAGCTGTCACTCGCTTGTAAAGATTGAATTGTCATTTCTGCCTCCATGAAAATAATCTGACAAAATTATTTCCTATACTAAAATAACGATTAATTTACAATTTCGTTACTTATACTATGAAATTAATCAACTTATTCTTAACAAAAATTATCTTTTTCGGTATTGCCCCATTAATGAATTTATGAACAGTTTCATCTTTTGAAGCAATTTCTTCTATATCTTTTTGCTCTAAATCCAACTTAACTGTTAATCTGCTTCTGATTTTACTGTTTACCTGTACTACAAACTCTATCGTTTGTCTTACAGTTTTCGCCTCATCGAATTCAGGGAAATTCTCTAAAGAGATGCTATTCTCGTTACCAAATTTATGCCAAATTTCTTCCACTAAATGTGGAGCAAACGGTGATAATACTTTCAAAAATTCTAGTATCAAAGATTTAGGTAATTGCTCTTGTTTATAACATTCATTTACGAATATCATCATTTGAGAAATTGCTGTATTGAAGCTCAAGTTTTCAATATCCTCTTGTACTTTCTTTATTGTGCTATGAAGTATATACTCCATATCTTCATTTAAAGTAATATCCTTTACACTTGAGTTAACTTCACCATTTTCATTTAGACACATTCTCCAGACACGCTGTAAAAAACGGTGTACACCCTCAATTCCTTTACTACTCCATGGCTTTGCTGCTTCAAGTGGACCTAAAAACATTTCATAAAGTCTTAACGAATCAGCTCCATACTCAGCAATTATATCATCAGGATTCACTACATTACCTAACGATTTTGACATCTTTCTTCCATCTTCTCCAATTATCAATCCTTGGTGAAATAGTTTCTTGAATGGCTCTTTCTGAGATACTAAACCATAATCATATAATACTTTATGCCAAAATCTTGCATACAACAAATGCAATACAGCGTGTTCAGCTCCACCTACATACAAATCAACACCAGTTTCACCCATCCAATATTTTTCTAAATCTTCATCACAAAAAGCGTCTTCATTAGTTGGGTCTATATATCGAAGATAATACCAGCAAGAGCCAGCCCATTGAGGCATTGTATTAGTCTCAAATCTTGCTTTTTTATTCGTATATGGGTCAAGAAAATCCACCCAAGTCTCAACGTTAGCAAGAGGTGATTCGCCTGTTCCCGCAGGTTTAAAGTCAGTTATATCTTTGGGTAAAACTAATGGCAATTCGTCTTCATTTAGATGTCTTTTTGAACCATCTTCATAAAACATAATTGGCATTGGCTCACCCCAATACCTTTGCCTTGAGAATAACCAATCTCTCAGTCGATACTGAACCTTGCGTTTTCCTATTTTAGTTGATTCCAACCATGTTATTACTGTATTTTTAGCTTCTTCTGTATCTTTACCATCTAATGCTAAATCACAACTTTCAGAATTTATAGATATACCGTAATCCGTAAAAGCTTCTCTTAATTCATCTTGTTCTTTTCCGTCAGGCGAAACTACCTGAATAATTTTCATATCTAGAGCTTTAGCAAACTCAAAATCTCTAGTATCATGACCAGGTACAGCCATTATGGCACCTGTACCATAATTTACCAATACATAATCAGAAATTAAAATAGGAATTTCTACACTATTTGCAGGGTTGATAGCATAGCTACCAGTAAATACTCCAGTTTTTTCTCTATTCTGTTCCTGCCTTTCAATATCACTTTTGGTTTGGGTAGTTTCAATATATTTAGCTACTTTTTCAAATTGTTGTGGAGTTGTTATATCTTTTACCAAATCATGTTCTGGTGCCAACACCAAATATGTTGCTCCAAAAATAGTATCAGGCCTTGTTGTAAATACTTCAACTTGTCTATTGTTATCTTTAACTTGAAAATTTATAGTAGCACCTTCGCTTTTTCCTATCCAGTGCTTTTGCATCTCAAGTGTAGATGAAGGCCACTCTACTAAGTTTAAATCTTCTAATAATCTTTGCGAATACTCTGTAATTTTTATCATCCACTGTCTCATTGGCTTTCGGATGACTGAATAACCTTTCGATTTCCATTCCTCTACTTCTTCATTAGCTAATACAGTTCCTAACTCTTCACACCAATTTACAGGCATCATTGAGATATAAGCCAGTCGTTTCGAGTCAATATATTCATCAATATCTTTTTGCTCTGTAAGTTCCTGCGGAATTGGTAACTCATCAATTGGACGTGCTTGGTCTAAATCTTTATTATACCATGAGTTATAGATAAGCAAAAACATATACTGTGTCCACTTATAATAGCTTGGTGAAGTAGTATTAATTATTCTATCCCAGTCATATCCAAGACCTATAAGTTTCAGCTGTCTTATAAAATTGTTTATATTAGTTTCAGTTGCAAGTTCAGGGTGAATACCAGTTTGCATCGAATACCGTTCAGTAGGAAGACCAAATGCATCAAACCCCATAGGATGCAATACATTAAAGCCCTTCATTCTTTTATATCGGGCTATTATATCTGTAGCTGTATATCCTTCGGGGTGTCCTATATGAAGTCCTGCACCACTTGGATATGGAAACATATCTAAAATATAATATTTAGGTTTAGATGTGTCATTATATGTTGCAAATGTCTTATTTCCTTCCCAGTACTTTTGCCATTTTTGTTCAATTTCTAAAAAGTTGTAGCTCATTTTTTCTTATTAGTACATTTAATTATTACAAAGTTAGCTATAAGATTAGAATTTTCTTATATTTGAATTGCGTTGGATAGTATGTCAAAAATGAAAAAAGAAGTTTTAATAGATTCTAAAATCCTGATAATCGATGATATTGCTGAAAACATACAAGTATTAGCAGGTATTTTACATAAAGAAAAAGTCAAAATATCTTTCGCTACAAGAGCTGCTCAAGGTATAGAAACCGCTATAAATACTCAACCTGATCTTATCTTGATGGACGTTACCATGCCTGAAATGGATGGATTTACTGCTACCAAGATACTTAAAGAAAATAGTAGCACGAAAGGCATACCCGTTATTTTTCTTACTGCTAGGACTGACACAAAAGATTTAGTTACAGGATTTAATGCAGGTGGGGTAGATTATATTGTTAAGCCCTACAATCCTACTGAATTATTGCTTCGTATAATAACTCATCTTGAATTAAAAAAGTCAAAAGAGGAAATACTAGAACAAAAGCAAAAGCTGGAAATGGCTAATAAAGAAAAGGACAAATTCTTATCTATTGTGTCTCATGATTTAAGAAGCCCTTTCGCAGGTATATTAGGTCTAACACAATTTATGATTGAAGATTATGATAGTTTTTCTTCTGACGACATGAAAGAATATCTTAATAATTTTTATACCTCATTGAAAGTTCAATATCAATTTATGGAGGATTTACTCTCTTGGGGTAATTTTCAAATGGGTAGAAAAAAAGTCCACCCTGAGGATTTTCTAGTCTCTGAGCTATTAAAAAATAATCAAATTATTGTACAAGAGACTTTAAAGCAAAAATCACAAACATTAACCATAGAATTTGAAAATGATATATACGCTTTTGCAGATAGACAAATGGTATCTTCTGTTGTGCATAATTTAATTACAAATGCTATGAAATTCTCTCCTATTGGTAAGGAAATTAAGCTATACGCTAAGAATATTGCAGATAATGTTGAAATTGGGGTGATTGATAAAGGTGTAGGTTTGGAAAAAGTTGACTCAGCAAAGCTATTCAAAATAGATACTGTATTTACAAACCCAGGTACTAACAATGAAAAAGGTACCGGTCTCGGCTTATTACTTTGCTCTGAAATGGTTAGGAACAACAAAGGTGAAATATTTGTAGATTCAGAAATAGGTGTTGGCTCAAGATTCTACTTTACTCTTCCCAAAAGTTCTATTCATTAGTCTTTATTATAGTACTTTCTAATTGCTCTTTATTTTTTCGTTTCTTTTCAGCTTCTTTCTGTTTTCTAATTAAATTGAAATTTACTGAAGGAATTATCTCAACCCCTTCCCTAATAATACCTCTTGCTCTTAAGGTATCCTCACCGTATTTGTAATTCTTAAATCTTGACAAATAACCTCTTGACTCTTTGGGTATTTGAGAAAGTGGAATATACGGCTCTTCAAATTCTAACGGTTTCGCTGGAAGCTTAATAGGTCTTTCTTTATTTGATTTTAAATCTATCCAAGGACCGTACTTTTTTCGTCTAAAATCAAAAGCATCAACAATTAATACAGGGGTGCCTGTTTTAGGTATTTCTTTCCTCAAGCTATCATACTTTGAACCACGTGCCCACTTAAATAGCCACTCTGCATCATATCTTAGTTGTCTAAGGCATGAGTGTGAAACTGGTCGTCCTGGCATATCAAATTCATGAAAAGCATTTCCTGCCTGCTTGTGGAAGTTCAATGTAAATGGTAAAACCCATTCTTCATTTAAAGAGGACTTCCTTAATCTCTGTTTCCAAGTAACATAATATCTTCCAGGATAAGTCTGTGTCCTTTCTTTTCCACTATTTATTGGAGCAAATCTTACTAATTTCCCATATTCATAGCAGCTATATGCTTGGTATTGATTACTTACAATAATTAATTTAGGTATCATTACCGCCTCTGGATACTTCTCAGGAAATAATGAATAATGATTTTGTGAATTTGTAAACTTACTTGGTACTAATAAAGAATCACCTACTCTGATATATCTAATATCTTTTCTATTCAAAGCCATAATAATCTTACGTTGTATTGTTGGCTCTTTTTCTGTTGAGTCTTCTTTTTTACCTAATATTTTAGCAATATCTTTAGAGCTTGTTATCTTTATTTTTGAATAAGATATTTCCTCTGGAACAGATATTTTATCAAGCTCCTTTAGTTTCAATATGGAATCATTAGCTCTTTTTTGAGAAACTGTGTCTAGTTGGTTTGTATTAGTATCTTGTGCTTTAGTATCGTTTTTACAAGAGTAAAGTAAAGTAACTAAACCTAATAACAAGGTAAAGTAGAAATACATATTCTGTTATTTTTTTAAGTATGTTATCTTACCAGTTTTTATAAAATCACCAGTTTGAATACTCCAAATATATATCCCAGAATTGAATTTTTGCAAATCAATTATTTCATAACTGTTACTTGATTCAGAATTATGCACTTCTCTCCCATTTATATCTATTATTCTTAATGAAAATATTGATGAATTTTTATTATTAACAATAAATAAATCTGATGTTTGCTCTGCATTAAATTGATTATTCTCTTCTTCTATGGAAGTAGTAATATCTGCAAAAGTAGCTGTTCCTAGAGTACGAGTTGGATTAATTATAATTCTTTGTGGCATTGTATCTATATAGCGGGTAAATACTTGCATTTCTTTATCCATTATCACATAGTATTTTTCATATTTATTGTTGGTAGTATCAGAATAAATCCAAAATTCTATAGGAGTTACAAATACATCTGGTACTAATGAATGTTTTAAAGGCATGTTTTTCTGTACTTGCTTTACAGTTAGTTCTATTCTATTTGGCAAGCTTGTACTACTAGGCAAATATTTAGGTGTTACCTCCATTACTGGGTGTCCTGCTTTAGATATCCATTGATCAAAAAATACCTGCATATTTATAGGTGAATTCGGATTCTCTTGCTCATAAAAGTCTGCAATTTGAAAAGTCTCCAAACTAGAGTAGGCATATTTTTGCATAAGCTTATTTAAAGTCTCTCTATTCTTTTCCTCACCTAATAAATCCCTAAGCATGTGGAATACAAAACCAGCTTTATAATAAACTAATGAAACTCCTCCACTAAATAACTGGTCAGATGGTAAGCCGTTAATCGGGCTAAGATTAAGCCCTATATTACTATTCAAATAATCTCTTCTATTGCTTCTAACATTTGATTCATATCCACTCAACCCAGCGTATGATTCTCTCCATAACGCTTCTCCCCAAGTAGCGCCACCTTCATTCCACCACAAATCGTTAAATGTTGCACAAGTAGTATAATTACCAAACCAATGGTGCATTGTTTCATGTGCTACTCCCCATTCAGAAAATCCTCTCAACCAGTTCCTATTGATAGAAGTCAATGTCTGGTGCTCCATTCCACCAAATTTAAAAGGTGCAATTGCAACATTGTTATAAACCTCAAATGGATAACCATGAGCATTATCAATATTAAATTTTCTAGAATAGTATCGTATCATTTCTGGCTGGTTTTTATAGGCAATAGTAGCATTAAATCCACCTTTAGCAGTATCATTCAAATCTTTTTCCCATACGTAATTATTATTTTCTATTGTTCTTACTGTATCTAAGAAAATATGAGGAATTATAACATCCTGCTTGAAATTGGCAAACTTAGAAGCAACAACATTCAATAAATATGTCGCCATTGGATAATCGTGATAATATTGGAAAAGGGCAGTATCTCCTGAAATACTTTTACTACCAAGTAACCCATTTGCTAAGGCAGTATAATCTTTCTGTACCTTTACATTTACCCTATAAATTGCTTTATCATGTGGATTATCGTTACAAACTAACCAACGTCTTGCTCCAAATGGTTCATTCATAGTGTAAGCAATTCGTTCAGTGCTTCCATCTGCACCTTTTCCATAAAGAAATAAACCGAGTTGGTCACTTTCATTTACCTTTGAAGAGTACTTATATTTTATTCGAAACCAAATTGTATCTCCTTCTGCATATGCTTTATTCAGCAATATTTGCAATCTCGAACTATCTATTACATGTACATAGTTAATATTAGGTTTATCATTTTCATTTATAGATACTATCTCCAATTCTTTTCCTGCATCAAGATTTAAAGTTTTACCTAAATCCTTTCCAGCAATAGCTTTAAGAATTACTTCTGCTTCAAACTTTTTGTTATCTAATACCAAACTATCAGCTACATTTGCTGAAAACATATTATACCAGTCAAGAGTTACGAAATAATTCGTAACATCATAATTTCGATTTACTATCTTTGATTTTTGTAATTGATTAAGTTTGGAATGCGAGTGTGCTTTTGAGCAAACCTCAAACTTATGGAAATCAGTCAATTTCGAAAAGTCTTTTACCTCTCTATAATCATAACTTTCAAGTAAAAAATCAGGTATTTCTTGGCTTTTAGCTAAAGTTGAAAAAAGTAATATCATTGCAATGAGGAGCAGATTCTTCATTTATTTCTCTGTTTTTATTGTGTGTTATAATTGATACTCAAATTAACTATTTTATATTATAATTAGTTACAAGTTTAGAAATGAAGATGGGAACAAAACTTAGTTTAGATACAACTATTGTTTTAGATAATGGAGTAGAAATACCGCAGTTAGGTCTTGGTACTTGGCAATCAAAACCGGGTAAAGAAGCTTATCAAGCAGTACTGTATGGCTTAGAAATCGGGTATAGGCATATTGATACGGCAGCCATATATGGTAACGAGCAAGATGTTGGCAAAGCTATAAGAGATTCTGGCATTGATACTAATGAAATATTTGTAACTACTAAAGTTTGGAATACTGACCAAGGATATGATAGCACATTAAAGGCATTTGATAAAAGCTTAGAAAAACTAGGTCTTGATAATATTGATTTATACCTTATTCATTGGCCCCTCGAAGGTATAAGAAAAGAAACTTGGCGTGCATTACTTACAATATATCAACAGCGTGGTGCACGTTCTATTGGTATCAGTAATTACTCAATTAAGCATATAGCAGAGTTTATTGATGAAACTGAAATTATACCAGTTGTAAATCAAGTTGAGCTAACTCCTTATTTATATCAAAAGGATTTGATTGAGTATTGTCATTCTCATAGGATTAGAATTGAAGCTTATAGCCCTTTAATTAGAGGTAGAAAATTCAATGATGAACGGCTTATTCAATTAGCTGCAAAGTACAACAAAACTATGGCTCAGATTTTGATTAGATGGTCTTTACAAAGAGATTTAATTTGTCTTCCTAAATCTGTTAATCCACAAAGAATAAAAGAAAATATGGAAGTTTATGACTTTGAAATCTCTCTTGAAGATATGCTACTCTTGGATAGTTTTGATGAAAACTATAGAGTAGCTTGGGACCCAACTTTAATTCCTTAATTCAGATGGATGAAAGTATAAATATTGCCAGTACAAAAGATAGCACTAATACTTATTACAACTCTCCAAACTCTGCTAATATCCCCAAAAAACAGGCAGAAATTAAAGAGTTTCATATTGGTGATATTATACGTGGCATCGTACTTGAAAAAATTGACAAAGACAATGTTGTTATATCTTTACCTAATGGGAATTTCAATGCTACTGTCAGAGGGAATCTTGTTAAAAATGATTCTCTTTATTTCAAAGTTGAGCAACTGATACCCAATTTAATCCTAAAAATTAATGAGATAAAAGTTACAAAAGAGCAATCTATAGATGACCTAATTAGAATTTTTGATTTACCTAATGAAAGTCTGTATAAAAATATATTAGAGGTTTTTAAAGAAAATAAACCCTCTATTAACAAGGATTATCTCTTTGCTGTCATTGCAGCTTATAATTCTCTTTCTGAAATTCTAAAAAAGTCTAAGTCCCCAACTTCATTAGCTAAAGTAATTATAAAGTTAATGGATAATGGTTTACCTGTTGAAAGCAATTTAGTTGAAAAACTTGCTCCTCTTTTTTCTTCCGAAGATAGACTTAGCGATGCTTTGGTTGGTTTAAATGATACTTTAGATAATCTTCCTTACGAGCTACAAAGGCAGTTTAAGGAAAAGCTTAATAACTTGCTCAACAACTATTCTATTGATTTAGCACTTGAATTCCTTTCGCTTAATGTAGATGATAACAATAGCTTCTTCAATTTATTACTTAAAGCTACCAAATTAGAAGATAAAAACAATTTCCAATATATGAAAGCTCGTTCTTACTCTAAACTATTACTAAGCACTATCGAGGCAGTTTCATTGTGGAATGCAGTAAATTCTCAAAAGGAAAAAGAGTATCATGTACTTTTACCTTTTAAAATTGGTAATGAATTGTCTTTAATCAGATTAATTCTAAAAAAAGAATTAACTAACAGTAATGAACCTCTAGAGTTCTCATTTACATATATGAGTGAAGTACTTAGCAATATTAAAACTAATGTAATTGCATCAGATAATGAAGTAGATATTAATATTCAAGCTGAAACTATTAGTACAAGAGAGTTGTTAAACGATTCTCTTAATCAAATAAAGCAATTACTGACTGAGGCTCATTATGTTGTTCAATCTATTCTCACTTCTAAACTACAAACCCTAGAAAAGAACAATAATCCAAGTTCCAACCACCTCACTGTAGTTGTCTAATTAAGACTAAATATACTCTAATAACTTCTTTCATATAGATGAAAGGTATAAGAAATGCAAAGTCTTTAATCAATAACTGGTTTAAATCCAAGAATTGGCAAGCATTTGATTTTCAAAAAGCAGTTTGGAATGCATATTTAGAAGGAAATAGTGGTTTGCTTCACTCTACCACCGGTAGTGGCAAGACTTTAGCAGTTGCAATTGCACCTATTCTTGAATGGATTGCAGGTAATCCTAACTATATCAATTCTAAAGAAATTGCTCCTCTCACTATTCTATGGGTTACACCGCTTAGGGCTTTAGCTGAAGATACAACTAACGCTATTCTCAAACCAATTAATGAGCTTTGCCTTCCTTGGAGTGTTGAATCAAGAACTGGTGATACACCTCAAGCAGTTAAAAAAAAGCAAAAAAATAAGCTACCAACAGTTCTAATTACAACTCCAGAAAGTCTATCAGTTCTTTTATCATATCCAAATTCAATTGATTTATTTTCAAGTTTAAAATTAGTTGTTTGCGATGAGTGGCATGAACTACTTTCATCAAAACGTGGTGTAATGACAGAACTTTGCCTTGCTCATTTAAAACCAAGATTACCAAATATGAGGATATGGGGTGTTTCTGCTACTTTAGGTAATACCAATACAGCAATGGAAGTTCTTTTGGGTGTAGGTAGTAATAAGAAAGTACTAATTGAAGGTAAGGTTGAGAAACAAATAATCATTGAATCAATTATACCAGATGAAATTGAGCATTTCCCACAAGTTGGTCATTTAGGTCTTAGCTTATTACCCCAAGTCGTTAGAGAAATTCTTTCTACAAATTCTGTATTAGTTTTTACAAATACAAGAGCACAATGTGAAGCTTGGTTCCAAGCTATAGTGGATTTCTGCCCAGAATTAATTGGTAAAATAGCACTTCATCATGGCTCCTTAGAAAAAGATACAAGACAATTTGTTGAGCAAAGTATCTCTAATGGAAGGATTAAATGTGTTGTATGTACTTCATCTCTGGATTTAGGAGTAGATTTCTCTCCTGTAGATATTGTTATTCAAATTGGTAGCCCAAAAGGTGTTGCAAGATTTCAACAAAGAGCCGGTAGAAGTGGACATAGACCTGGTGTACCAAGTAAGATTATATTTGTACCAACTAATGCTTTTGAGTTGATTGAAATAGTCGCTGTCCGAGAAGCAATTAAAAATAAAAAAATAGAGCCGAGAGAGCCATATCTAATGGCATTAGATGTTCTTTCTCAGCATTGTGTTACCCTTGCTTTAGCTAATGGATTTAAAAGAGAGAACTTATTTAATGAAGTTAAATCAACTTACTCTTTTCAAGATTTAACAGAAGAAGATTTTGATTGGGTTTTAGAGTTTATTACCAAAGGTGGTAAATGTCTTTACAACTATGCTGATTTTCATAAAGTCATAATAGAAGATGATAATTATATTGTAACTAATAAACAGATAGCTTTGAGGCATCGCCTTTCAATTGGTACTATAACTGGTGATAATGTAATTAAAGTTAAATATCTGAATGGACCGAATATTGGTTCTATTGAAGAGAATTTCATTTCTAAACTAAGTAAAGGAGATGTATTTATATTCAGTGGTAAAGTATTAGAATTTGTTCATTTTAAAGATATGACTGCCTTTGTTAAAAAATCAAAAGCTGAAACTGGTGTTATTCCACAATGGATGGGTGGACGTATGCCACTTTCTACTGAGTTAGCTGATTCTGTCAGAAATCAGTTAAACTTAATTACAAATAAGCAATATAATTATAATGAATTAAGCACATTAGAGCCAATTTTTGAAGTACAAAGAAGTTGGTCATCAATTCCTAGAAGTAATGAACTTCTTTTAGAAAAATTAATTTATAAAAAGAAATACTACTACTTCATTTATCCATTTGAAGGTTTCCTTGCAAATGAAGGATTGGCTTCATTATTAGCATATAGAATTAGCCAAACCGAACCCATTACATTCAAATTATCTGTAAGTGATTATGGATTTCAATTATTAACTGATAAAGAAATTGATATTAAAAAACACATTGAAAATGGTTTATTCAATACTCATAATCTCAAATTAGACTTACTCGAAAGCGTAAACTCAGTTGAAATAGCAAGAAGGCACTTTAGAGAAATAGCAAGAGTAGCTGGATTGACTTTTATCGGTTATCCTGGAGCTAAACCTCAGTCAAGACATCTTCAAGCATCAGGTAGTAATTTCTTTGATGTTTTTAGAAAATTTGATTCTGATAATATGATTTACCAACAAGCTTTCAGGGAAGTTTTAAATAGACAACTCGAAATTAATAGAATAGAATCTGCTTTGAAAAGGATGGAGAACTCTAAGTTAATCATAAAGAACTTAGATAATCCAAGTCCATTTTGCTTCCCCATTATGACTAACTTCATTCGGGCTTCTCTTAGTAGTGAAAAAGTTAGCGATAGGATTGAAAAATTAAAACAAAGTTTAGAAAAGGAAATCTTAAAAAGGAACTAAGAATTAATTTCACAAACTTAAAAGTTAATTACTTTATCACTCTCCATTACCAATTTAGTTAATTCTGGCATTGTACTTCTAAAACATCCATTTATAAATTGAACTTCAGTAAGACCTCTTGCGTCAAGACAACTTCCACTAAGCAAAACTTTTGCTCCTTTATTAATAGATAATTTTAGCATTCTCTCTATATTGTAATACCCATTTGGAGTATTTTGGTTTGGCAAACCACAAACTACAGCATCAGCCATTAAGAAAATTGTTACGTTAGCTTCTGGGTAATCTTTATTAATTTGATTAGCCATCCTAATTGCATTATATGGTCTTTCACTTCCATATGGTGCATCATTTATTACAATTAGTAATTCCATTACCCTATTTCCATTCTTCCACTTTTACACTTAAATCGTATATTGTATTATTAGGAAGCAAGCTTTCTAAAATTGAACTACCTGCAGCAGACCTATACCCTGCCGCACAATGTACCAATATACTCTTATCAGTCTTTATTTCAGCAAATCTATCTCTTAGCTCTGGAAGTGGTATTGCAGTTGCATTTGGAAAGAATTTACCATTCTTTACTTCCCCATGATTACGTATATCTAATATGTAATAGTTGTCTTTATTCTGCTTGAAGTCATCATAGTTAAATTCTACTGATGTAGCTACTTTATTTAAACCTAACAATTCCTCTGTTACCACTATACATTCTTCTATTAATAATTCATATCCAATTTTTGCTGCTTTTCTTATTAATAAATCTGCTTGCTCTTTACTTTCTACTAATAAAGTAATTCTCTCATTTGGGCTAACTATTGCTCCTAACCAAGTTTCGAACTTTTCTCCATCTTGCAGATTTATTGCACCAACTATATGCTTTCTTTTAAAATCTGCTTGATTTCTAGCATCAATTATAACTGTATTTGTAATTAGCTTTGCTTCGCTTGAGATTGTTATTTTATCAATTGAATCCTGATAACTACTTGCACCTTTTTTATTCAATTCCACACAGTATGCAAAGTATTTTGGTATCATTGGTTGGTCTTCTATAAGGATTTTCACAAACTCAGGCTTACCCATTGTTTGTAGTGCATAGTTATTCTTTAATTCACTACCTATTGTGGAGTAAGGCACATCACTAATTGCTTTACCACACAAGCTTCCAGCACCATGTGCGGGATATACCAATACTTCTTCTTGCAACTTCATCAGCTTATTTCGAGTTGAGTCATACATCATTTCAGCAAGTTCTTCTTTTGCTTTCTGTATATTACCAACTGATTCTCTCAAATCTGGTCTTCCAACATCTCCTACAAATAGAGTATCTCCGGTAAATATAGCTTTTTGGATGCCATTCTCAGTAATTAATATTGAAATTGAGTCCGGTGAATGACCCGGTGTACTCATTGAAATAAATTCTACATTGCCAATTACAAATTTATCCCCCTCGTCATACCCAATATGTGTATATTCAGCACCAAGCAATTTACTTACATATATATTTGCACCTGTTTTTAAGCTTAGTTCCAAGTGCCCACTTAAAAAATCTGCATGTGGGTGAGTTTCAATGATGTGTGTAATCTTTGCATTATGTACATTAGCATACTCAATATATGCTTCAGGATTACGCATTGGGTCAATCACTACCACTTGGTTATCAACTAATATAGCATAGCTATTGTGAGCTAAACTCGCATCATTAAATCTTTGAATTTCCATTTTTCTTTCTTTTGTTTTTTTCAAAAATAAATAAAAATCCCTACCGAAGTAGGGATTTGTAATTTTAGAAATTTCTCTTATTCTATGCCGTGCATTAATTTTAATAGCCATTTATAAAGCAAGAATAATATAATCGAAGCCGCCAAACTCATAAACATAAATAGCATAAAGAAATCATACAAATTAGCTATTTGATAACCCGCAAAGTTTGTTGCTATCATTGTATTAGTTTTAGTGTCAATTACAGGTAGCAATGCACTTAATGTTCCTGCAAATTTATTTGCTGCAGCAGTAGATAAAAACCAAACACCCATTAATAAAGAAGCTAATCGCATTGGTGCTAATTTATTCACCATTGAAAGACCTATCGGTGAAAGGCAAAGCTCACCATAAGTTTGAATCAAGTACAATGATAACAACCAAAGCATTGAAACTTTAGTTTGTGCATCTACTCCTTTTACTCCAAATGCAATTACAAAATAGGACATTGCAAGTAAGAAAAGTCCTATTGCTTGCTTTAAAGGCGAAGATGGTTCTAATTTTCTACTACCTAAGAAAGTCCATAGCCAAGCAAAAATTGGTGCAAATAATACTATAGCGACAGCATTTACAGATTGGAACAATGATGCCGGTACTTCCCAACCAAAGAGGAATCTATCTGTATTCTTATCTGCAAATATTGTTAGTGAGGCACCTGCCTGTTCAAATGCAGCCCAAAAGAATATCACAAAGAACGCAATTATATAAATTGCCCATATTCTCTGTCTTTCAATTGAAGTTAATGCCTTATCCATGATAATCCAAGCAGGTCCAACTATCGTTGTTGTAAATATGAAAGTACCTATTAAATCAAAAGCAGCTACATATTTAAAAAATGCTCCAACACCAAAATATATTGCAAGCCATATAATCATCTCAACTACATTAAATTGACTTCCCCCTTTCGTTGTGTTGGTTTCAGTTTCTATCTTAACTGGTAATCCACCTACTGCCTTGCCATCTGCATCTACTACATATTTATCTTTAAACATTTCAAAGAACACTACTGAAAGTAGCATCCCTATTCCTGCTGCAAGAAATCCCCATCTAAATGCTATATTTTCTCCTAATGCACCGCAAACTATTGGAGAAAAGAATGCACCTAAATTTATACCCATATAAAATATAGTAAAAGCAGAATCAACTCTCCTATCACCTTTAGGGTACAATTGCCCTACCATCGTTGAGATATTTGGCTTAAAGAACCCATTTCCAAATATTAAGAAGAACAAACCAACCCACATCATTGTTATTGAAAGTGGATTTATCGTCTGCCCAGCTATCGGTACAAAACCTGCATAATCTGTACCTGAAAACATTGCAGAAAAGAATAAACAGAACTGACCTATTGCCATCAATAAGCCACCTACAAAAATCGAACGTCTATTACCCCAATACCTATCTGAGATATAGCCCCCAAGCAATGGTGTAAGATAAACTAAACCTGTATATGACCCATATATATTTGATGCTTCAGCACTTGTCAATAATATTGCTTTTGTCATGTAAAGTACGAATATTGCCCTCATACCATAGTAACTAAAACGTTCCCACATTTCAGTTACAAAGAGGACGTATAGCCCCCTTGGGTGCCCAGTGTTTGCAGTAGTATTTTGTTCAGCCAAAATGTAACTCCTTTTCAAGAATGTAATTCATATCAAAAAATCAATTTAAAGAAATAAAGCCAAAGTTTGCCAAAGAAATTTGAAGTGGTCTCTTTATTGCTAACTTATTATTTAAAAATGATATCCAAACTACTCACAAACTTTCATATATATTGATATAGCTTGCATACCGTTGATAATCTATTTCTTCATCTTCAACCGCTTGACGCACA